>OBXC01000494.1_pt1 | contig 30868 bp, 33 predicted proteins | sample 1538111 | NCBI WGS metagenome assembly OBXC01 (sample SAMEA2580137, study PRJEB22360) | human gut metagenome | biome: human gut; feature: human-associated habitat; material: faeces | place: Denmark | collected 2008/2010
GGCCGATGTGGCTGTCGTGGATCTGCGGGAAGAGTTAAAGGCTGGGAATAAGTCCATTTTCAGCAGACGGCTTCAGCAGATGATCGGTGACCGTCTGGAGAAAAAGGAACAGATCATGATGTTCATCAACAGGAGGGGCTATGCCAACTTTGTGTCCTGCCGTTCCTGCGGAGAGGCCATCAAGTGTCCCCACTGTGATGTGACGCTGACGCTTCATAAGGACAACCGTCTGGTGTGCCACTACTGCGGCTATTCGATTCCCATGCCGGATAAATGTCCCAACTGCGGTTCTCCATACATCGCCAATTTCGGAGTAGGAACCCAGAAAATTGAGATGATGACAAAGAAGATGTTTCCGCAGGCCAGGGTCTTGCGCATGGATCTCGATACGACTTCAAAAAAGGGCGGCCATGAGGAGATCCTGTCGGCCTTTGCGGAGGGGGACGCCGATATTCTGATCGGAACCCAGATGATCGTAAAGGGCCACGACTTTCCCGATGTCACCCTGGTGGGAGTGCTGGCGGCTGATTTATCGCTGTACACGCCGGATTACCGGGCTGCCGAGCGGACCTTTCAGCTGCTCACCCAGGCCGCAGGCCGTGCAGGGCGTGACGCGAGGCATGGTGATGTCATAATTCAGACATACAATCCGGAGCACTACAGCATTGTCACGGCCGCAGAGCAGGATTATGAAACCTTCTACCATCAGGAGATGGCCTATCGCCGTCTGATGAAGTATCCGCCGGTCAATGTGCTGTTCACCGTGCAGATGGCATCGAAATCAGAGGCAGCGTTGGTGGAGGCAGCGGACCGCCTCGCAGCCCATATAACGCCCCAGGCAGACGAGGAAAAAGTCCAGATGATAGGGCCTGTAGACGCCTCCGTTTACAAAATTAATGATATATATAGAAAAATTTTATATTTGAAACAGGAAAATTATGATATACTAATTAAAATCAGGGATAATATCGACTGCTTCCAACAGGAGAAGTCAGAGATATTTAAAGGGGTTGTGGTACAGTATGATTTTTCATGAGCAGTGCAAAAAGTGGCATTAAGATATTTTCGTTGTGCTCGCACATAAGAAAATATCTTAGTGACACTTTTTATAGGGCGAAGCCCGTCACCGAACGGGAGCGTAGCGGACGTGAGGTGGTGCACTGCGGACTCCCGGGACGCACAATCAAACTTTAAAAAATGAGAGGATAAACAACAATGGCAATCAGAAAAATAAGAACAATCGGAGACGATATTTTAAGAAAACACTGCAAGCCGGTAAAAGAATTAACGCCGCGCCTCCAGGATTTAATTGAAGATATGTTCGAAACCATGTACGAAGCCTGTGGCGTAGGCCTTGCAGCCCCCCAGGTAGGCGTGCTGAAGCAGATCGTGGTGATCGACGTAGAGGACGGGAACCAGTACGTACTCATCAATCCGGTCATCATCGAGACGAGCGGAAGCCAGACAGGCAGCGAGGGCTGCTTAAGCGTACCGGGAAAATCCGGTGTCGTTACCCGTCCTGACCACGTTAAGGTAAAGGCGTTTGACTGCGAGATGAAGGAATTCGAACTGGTTGGAGAAGGTCTCCTGGCGCGTGCCATCTGTCACGAATGCGACCATTTAAGCGGCGATCTCTTCGTCGACAAGGTGGAAGGCGAGCTGACCGATGTGGACCAGGAAGAGGATGAGACAGAGGAAGGTGAAGAGTAAAATGCGGATCGTATTTATGGGAACGCCCGATTTTTCCGTGCCGGCCTTAACGGCGCTGGTGGAAGCGGGCCATGATGTGATTGCGGTGGTGACCCAGCCGGATAAGCCAAAAGGACGTGGGAAATTAGTCCAGATGACTCCCGTTAAAGAAAAGGCTTTAGAGTATGGGATTCCCGTTTACCAGCCGGTGAAGGCGAGGGATCCGGAATTCGTCAGTCTGTTAAAGGAGATGAAGCCTGACGCCATGGTTGTGGCGGCCTTCGGCCAGCTTCTTCCAAAGACCATCCTCGATATTCCCAAATATGGCTGTGTGAACATCCACGCCTCCCTGCTTCCCAAGTACCGCGGCGCCGCTCCGATTCAGTTCGCGGTGATCAACGGGGAATCCGTCAGCGGAATCACCACCATGATGATGGCGCCGACACTGGATACGGGAGATATCCTGGATCAGGAGTCCGTTGCTCTCGATGAGAAAGAGACGGGCGGAAGTCTCCACGATAAGCTGAGCGCGATCGGAGGACGTCTGATTATAAAAACGCTGAAGAAGCTGGAAGACGGAACCGCCGTGCGGACTGTGCAGGACGAAGAAAAGATGACTTACTTTGGAATGCTTAAGAAATCCATGGGAGATATCGACTGGAATCAGGACGCGGCTTCTATCGAGCGTCTGATCCGTGGATTAAACCCGTGGCCCAGTGCTTACACGAGCTGGGAAGGAAAGACGATCAAGCTCTGGGAGGCCGATGCACTGGAAGAAGAGTACGAGGGAGCCTGCGGTCAGGTTGTGAAAACAGGAAAAGACTGTCTGTATGTAAAAACAGGAAAAGGAACACTTGCGGTGAAGGAACTGCAGCTTCAGGGAAAGAAGCGTATGGATACCGGCGCGTTTCTGCGCGGATACCAGATTGCAGAAGGAACCGTTTTCGAAAGGAGCGTCTGATTCATGTATTATGGCGGCTTAATGGGATACTATTTTGATCCCACATGGATTCTTGTAATTATAGGTGCGGTGCTGTCTATGGCAGCATCCGCAAAGGTGAACAGCACATTCAACAAATATTCAAAGGTCAGGAGCATGACGGGAATGACAGGGGAGGACGCGGCAAAGCGCCTCTTAAACTCCCAGGGTATCTACGATGTGACCGTCCGTCCCGTAAAGGGACAACTGACAGACCACTACGATCCGAGGACGAAGACCGTTAATTTATCGGAGTCGGTATTCCATTCCACCTCTGTGGCGGGAATCGGCGTGGCGGCTCACGAGTGCGGCCATGCCATGCAGGACAACGTGGGATACGTTCCCCTTAAGCTGCGCGGAGCGATCGTTCCGGTGGCCAATATCGGCTCCCAGGCGGCATTTCCGCTTATTATTATCGGTGTGCTGATCGGCGGTATGGGATCGCCTCTCGTGAATATCGGCCTGATTCTCTTTTCGCTGGCCGTTATTTTCCAGCTCATCACCCTTCCTGTGGAGCTCAATGCCTCCAGGAGAGCGATCACGCTGCTCGACCAGGTCGGTATACTTGGCGGCCAGGAAGTAAATCAGACGAGAAGGGTGCTGGGCGCCGCGGCGCTCACGTACGTGGCCGCGCTGGCTGCTTCCGTGCTCCAGCTGCTCCGTCTCGTGATTCTATTTGGAGGACGCAGAGACAATGACTAACGGAAACAGCAGCCGGGAAATCATCCTGGATATACTGCTCGAGATCCTGGAAAAGGGCGGTTACAGCCATATCGTGCTGGGCCAGGCGCTGAGCAAATACCAGTATCTTGACAAACAGGAGCGGGCCTTTATCTCCCGCACCGTGGAAGGTACTGTGGAATACACCCTTCAGCTGGATTACGTCATTAATTCTTACTCCAGCGTAAAAGTAAAAAAGATGAAACCGGTCATCCGCACTCTGCTGCGGATGTCCGTTTATCAGATTCTCTATATGGACCGTGTGCCGGACTCCGCCGTCTGCAACGAGGCGGTAAAGCTGGCGCAGAAACGGAAATTCACCGGATTAAAGGGCTTTGTCAACGGCGTTCTGCGTAATATTTCCAGAAATAAAGAACAACTGAAATGGCCGGATGATTCTGTCCGATACTCCATGCCTTCCTGGATACTGGATATGTGGAAGGGTACATACGGAGAGGAGACGGCGGTTTCCATGGTAAAAGCCTTCTTAAAGCCCAGCAGGACGGCGGTTCGCTGCAATTTAAACCGGGCTTCGAAGCAGGAGATTATGGAAAGCCTGAAAAATCAGGGCGTTACGGTGGAGGAGACGCCGCTGTCTGCAGCGGTTCTCTATTTATCGAAGTACGATTATTTAGAAAGTCTTGACGCGTTTGCCGAAGGCCTGATTTCAGTTCAGGATATGAGCTCCAGCTTTGTGGGCGAGATTGCGGACCCGAAGGAAGGCGATCTCTGCCTCGATGTCTGCGGCGCTCCCGGCGGAAAGAGCCTTCACGTCGCGGATAAACTGAAGGGAACCGGAATGGTAATCGTCCGTGATTTGACGGAGCAGAAGGTGGCCCTTATCGAAGATAATATTGCCCGGTCGGGCTTTACCAACATCCGTGCCGAGGTGCACGACGCCCTTGTGCCGGATCCGGCGTGGGAAGGCAGGGCAGACATTGTTCTGGCCGATTTGCCGTGCTCCGGGCTTGGGATCATAGGCAGGAAACCGGATATCAAGTACCGGATGACGATGGAACAGATGGAGGAGCTGGCAGCTCTGCAGCGGGAGATCCTCTCTGTGGTTCAATCTTACGTGAAGCCGGGAGGAAAGCTGATTTACAGCACCTGTACCATTGACCGGAAAGAAAATGAAGAGAATGCGGCGTGGTTTCTGGAGAATTATCCGTTTGACGCCATGAATTTAGAAGGAAAGTTAGGAGAAACACTGAATGCGGCCTCTCTGAGGTCCGGGAATATCCAGCTCTTACCGGGAATCCACCCGTGTGACGGATTTTTCATCGCGGCATTTCAGAAAAAATAAGGATAATGGAAAAGACAGATATTAAATCTCTGAATTTAGAAGAACTTACGGCGTTTATCACAGCCTCCGGCGAGAAGGCGTTCCGGGCAAAACAGCTCTACGAGTGGATGCACAAAAAGCTGGCCCCCGGATACGAGGAGATGACGAATCTTCCGAAGTCCCTCAAGGAACGGCTGAAGGAGACGTGTGACTATACGTCGCTTCAGACTGTGGACGAGAAAATATCCGCCATTGACGGGACGAGAAAGTATTTATTCGGCCTTTCAGACGGCAATATTATCGAGAGCGTCTTAATGAGGTATAAACACGGCAATTCCGTATGTATTTCCTCCCAGGTCGGCTGCCGTATGGGCTGCCGGTTCTGCGCCTCCACTCTGGATGGCCTGGAACGGAATTTAAGGCCGGCGGAGATGCTGGACCAGATCTACCGGATTCAGTATCTCACAGGGGAGCGGATCTCCAATGTGGTGATCATGGGTTCGGGAGAGCCTATGGATAACTATGATAATGTGGTGAAGTTTATCCGCCTGCTGACGGATGAGCATGGGCTGAACATCAGCCAGCGAAACATTACACTGTCCACCTGCGGCATTGTTCCGGGAATCCTTAAGCTGGCTGATGAGGGACTCGCCATCACCCTGGCCCTCTCGCTCCACGCGCCTGATGATGAGGTGCGAAAGACTCTGATGCCTGTGGCGAACCGCTATAAGCTGAACGATGTGCTGGGAGCCTGTCATACATATTTTGAGAAGACGGGAAGACGGCTGACCTTTGAGTACAGTCTCGTTTCCGGAGTCAATGATAATCTGCAGGAAGCGGCGGCGCTGGCGGCGCTGATCAAAGACCAGCAGGGCCACGTGAACTTAATTCCGGTGAATCCCATCAAGGAACGGGATTACGTGCAGTCGGACAGGAAGGCCATAGAGGCATTTAAAAATCTGCTTGAAAAAAATGGAATTAATGTTACTATAAGAAGGGAAATGGGCCGGGACATCCATGGTGCCTGCGGCCAGCTTAGAAAGAGTTTTTTATGTCAGGAACAAAAAGGGAGTGAGAAGACGCTATGAAAGCTTGTGCATTGACGGATACGGGAAGAGTGCGTACGGCCAATCAGGATTACGTATATGCCAGCGTGGAGCCGGTCGGGAGCCTGCCGAACTTATTCGTGGTTGCGGATGGGATGGGCGGTCATCAGGCCGGAGACTATGCCTCCAGATATATTGTAGAAAATCTGGTGACGTATCTTCAGTATACGGAAAATTCCCAGATTGTTCCGCTTCTGCGGGAGGGTATATTAAAGGTCAACACGCAGTTGTACCAGGAGTCGAAGGAAAAACCGGAACTTTCCGGTATGGGAACGACTCTGGTGGCTGCAGTGGCCGATGAAAATACTCTCTATGTGGCCAATGTGGGAGACAGCCGCCTCTATCTCGTGAGAGACAGGATCAGACAGGTGACGAAAGACCATTCCTATGTGGAGGAACTGGTTTCCCTGGGGCGTCTGGAGCGCGGAAGCAAGGATTATAAGGATAAAAAGAATATCATTACGAGAGCAGTTGGGACAGAAGATAAGCTGTTGGTTGATTTCTTCGAGGTAGGACTGGAGCCGGGAGACTTTATTCTCATGTGTTCCGACGGACTCAGCAATATGCTGGAGGACGTAGAGATGGAGGAGATTGTCGGCTCTGATCTGGAGCTGGAGGAAAAAGCGGAGAAGTTGATCACGGTAGCCAATGACAATGGCGGTAAGGACAATATAGCAGTGGTACTCGTTGATCCGCAGATTGGCAGGGAGGTAAGCTTATGATTTTGAGACCAGGGACATTTTTACAGGACAGATATGAAATACTGGATAAGATCGGTTCCGGCGGGATGTCAGATGTGTACAAGGCCCTGTGCCATAAGCTGAAACGGCAGGTTGCCATTAAGGTACTGAAGGAGGAATTCAGTTCAGACAGCGGATTTGTGAGCAAGTTTAAGATGGAAGCCCAGGCTGCGGCCAGACTGTCCCATCCGAACATTGTAAACGTATATGATGTCGTGGATGAGGGAACTCTTCACTATATAGTTATGGAGCTGATCGAGGGCATCACTCTCAAGAATTATATCCTGAAAAAGGGCTGCCTCGACAGCAAAGAGGCTATCGGGATCGCCATCCAGGTGGCGCAGGGGATCGCAGCCGCCCATGAGCAGGGAATCGTTCACCGGGATATCAAGCCGCAGAATATCATTATCGCGCGGGATGGAAAGGTGAAGGTAGCGGATTTCGGGATCGCCCGCGCCGCATCCACTCAGACGCTCAGTGCCACGGCTATGGGATCGGTTCATTATATTTCACCGGAACAGGCGAGAGGCGGATACAGCGACGCCCGCAGTGATATCTATTCACTGGGGATTACCATGTACGAGATGGCAGCCGGACGGGTGCCCTTTGAAGGGGAGAACACCGTCACGGTGGCTCTGGCGCACTTAGAAGACCCGATTACACCGCCCAGCTACTACAATCAGGAGATTCCGGTCGGTTTTGAGAACATCATTTTAAAATGTACGGAGAAGAAGCCGGAGTACCGGTATGGGAGCATGCAGGAGGTGATCGCCGACTTGCGGCGCGCCCTTGTGACGCCCGATGAGAATTTTGTGCAGGCGTCGGCTCCGTCTATGGATACATCCCAGACGGTGATCATCGGAGCGCCGGAGCTGGAGCAGATCCGTTCCGGCTCCGGCCGCAGGAATCAGCCGGAACCGCAGCAGAACCGGAACAGCCGTTATGGCAATGAACCGGTGCGGGAACGCCAGCCGGAGCACAGGAGCAGCCGGAATACCGGAACTGCCGGAGGCCCGTCGGGTAGAACGAAGCGCCGGGAACCGGATGAGGAGATCAATCCGGGAATCGAAAAGCTTCTGACGGCAGCGGGCATCGTGGTGGCGGTTCTTATCGTCATCGTCCTTATCTTCCTGGTTACCAGACTTGGCGGGCTGTTCCGTTCCGGAACACCCAAGGAGACGGAGACCACTGTGGAGACTACGATACCGGAGGAGACGACTCTGGGTGAAAAACAGACTACCATGCCTGAGGTCGAGGGACTGGCGGAAGACATTGCGCGGCAGAAGCTTCGTGAGAACGGCGGTCTGGACATGAAGATCGGTGATTATGAGTTCTCTGATACTGTGAAAAAGGGAGATGTCATTACCCAGACTCCGAAAGCGGGAGAGATTGTAGATAAGTACTCGGCTGTATCCGTGGTCATCAGCAACGGACCGGAGCATCCGGAGATCGATTTAACCACCCTGGGCCTGGATTCCCTTACAGCGGAGGCGGCCAAATCGCTTCTGGAGGGCAAAGGCTTTGTCGTGAATCTGCAGAACCAGAGCAGCGATACGGTAGAGTCCGGCAAGATCATCAGCTACAGCCCGGATAAGGCAAAGGAAGGGGCTGTGATCAGCGTGATCGCCAGCACAGGCCCGGCACTGACCAATCCGGTAACGGTTCCTGATATTACAGGCAAAGGGGAAGAGGTCGGAGAGGAGATGCTGGCCGATCTGGGCCTGGTTTCCGGAACGGTAACGAAGGAAACCTCGGAAGAGGTGCCGGCAGGCACCATCATTCGTCAGGCCATCGCGCCCAATACCCAGGTAGAGGGCGGAACGGCCATCGATTACGTGGTCAGCAGCGGATCGGCGGAACAGGCCAAATACAAGTACCTGGCATCCATCGAGAAATCGTATCCGCTCCAGAATTTAATAGGACCGGGATCCGCCAGCACCCAGCTGAATATAAAGATCCAGCTGAAGCAGACGGTAAACGGAAAAGACGAGGTCAGGGATCTGATGGGGCCGGTGACGATCACGGGAGACCAGCAGCTTCCGGTCGTCTTCAAGAACATTGAGGGCGCCTATGGCGTGACCAGCGGTGAAGTGCAGATTGTCAATGTGGACACGGGGGAAGTAATCAATTCCTATCCGGTTACGTTTGTCCCCATTCCACAGTCATAAGGGCTATTGTATGACAGGAAAAATTATAAAAGGAATTGCAGGTTTTTATTATGTGGATAACGGAACAGACGTCTATGAATGCAAGGCAAAGGGCGTGTTCCGCAATAAAAAGATCAAACCTCTGGTAGGGGATAATGTGGAATTTACCGTGTTGAGCGAGGCTGAGAAGGAAGGCAACATCGACAAGATCCTTCCACGCAAAAACGAGCTGGTCCGGCCTGCTGTGGCCAATGTCGATCAGGCGCTGGTGATCTTCTCCATCACCCATCCGGAGCCCAACTTAAACCTTCTGGACCGCTTCCTCGTGATGATGGAGGTGCAGGATGTTCCCGTGAAGATCTGTTTTAATAAGACGGATTTAACGGGAGACGAGGAGAGGGACCGTCTGGGGAATATCTATTCCTCGGCGGGCTATCCCGTCTACTTTACAAGTACCTACGAAAACAGAGGGCTGGAAGCGGTTCGGGAGCTGACAGAGGGAAAGACAACGGTTCTGGCAGGCCCTTCAGGCGTCGGGAAATCTTCCATCACGAACCTCCTCTTTCCGGAGGCAGGCATGGAGACTGGAAAGATCAGCGAGAAGATCCAGAGAGGAAAGCATACGACGAGGCACAGCGAGCTGTTTGCCATCGGGAAGGACACGTACATGATGGACACCCCGGGCTTCAGCTCCATGTACTTAGAGGAACTGGAGTGCGGAAACTTAAAGGATTATTTTCCTGAATTTGCGGCTTACGAGGAAGACTGTAAGTTCTTAGGCTGCGTCCATGTGGGCGAGCCGGTCTGCGGAGTCAAGGAGGCCGTGCGCCAGGGGGAGATAAGCGAAAGCCGTTATGACAATTACAAGCTTTTGTACCAGGAATTAAAAGATAAAAGGAGATATTGATATGTTCCTATTAGCACCTTCCATCTTGGGAGCAGATTTTAAACATTTGGAGCAGCAGGTATGCGAGGCCGCGGACGCGGGAGCACAGTACATCCATCTTGATGTGATGGATGGCGACTTCGTTCCCAGCATATCCTTCGGCATGCCTGTGATAGCCAGCTTGAGAAGCTGTACAGATAAGGTATTTGATGTCCATATGATGGTCCGGGAGCCAGGCCGTTATATCGATGCCATGAAAGAAGCGGGAGCCGACATCATCAGCGTTCATGTGGAGGCGTGTACCCATTTGGACCGCACGGTGAACCAGATTAAGGAGGCCGGTTTGAAGGCCGGAGTCGTGCTGAATCCGGCTACGCCTGTCGACGTGCTGGACTGCATCCTCGACCAGGTGGACATGGTGCTGCTCATGACCGTGAATCCGGGATTCGGCGGACAGAAGTTCATTCCTTATACTCTGGAAAAGATTCGTGCTTTAAGGAAAAAATGCGACATGCGGGGGCTGTCCATGGATATTGAAGTGGATGGCGGCGTGACCTGCGATAATGTGCGGGAGTTGATGGAGGCGGGGGCCAACGTCTTTGTCGCCGGTTCCGCGATCTTTAAAGGGGATGTGACGGCGAACACGAAGGCATTTTTGAAGATATTTGAGGAACAGGAATGACGGGCCTTATTATCACCGGCGGAAGCATAGACTGTGCATTCGCCGGTGCTTTTTTAAAGGACAAGACATTTGACATGGTGATTGCCGTGGATGGCGGCCTGGCGGCTGTAAAACAGCTGGATATCAGGCCGGATGCCATTGTCGGTGATTTCGATACGGTGAAGGGCGAGCTTCTGGAGGAATACGGTCAGATAGAGGGCATAACCTTCGAACAGCACCAGCCGGAAAAGGATGAGACCGATACGGAGCTTGCTCTCCGCACCGCCATGGAGGCCGGCGTCAGCGATATGGTTATCCTGGGCGCCACCGGCGGCAGGCTGGACCACTCCATCGGCAATATCCATCTGCTGTACGCGTGCCTGCAAAAAGGCGTGAAGGCTTCCATCGTCGATGAGAAGAACCGGCTCTACATTTTGGATCAGGGAAAGACTTACCGTTCCTCTGAAATCTGGGGAAAATATATTTCCTTCCTCCCCCTTACCGAGGAGGTTCACGGGATTACGCTGAAAGGCTTCAAGTATCCCCTGACTAACCGGGATATCCGGATCGGTACAAGCCTCTGTATCAGCAACGAGCTGGAGGCGGAGACGGGGACTATCACATTCCGTGATGGGGCTCTGATCTGCGTGGAGTCTCACGACTAAGCGTTGCAGAGGCCCGTGGTACCGTGAACTGTAATTACTAAACTGGTATGGCCTAAAAAAACAAAACTGGATATTTATATCACTCCACCCTCATGCTAAGATAGGGGACAAGAAAGCATTGGCATCAAGGGAGGAAAAAGAAATGAACAGAACAGACAGTAAAATCAGCAAAATTGCCATGACCGGATTATTCGCGGCCATGTCGTACGTGGTCTTCACGTTCCTGCAGTTTAAAATTACGCTTCCGGGAGGAGACGCGACTTCCATTCATTTGGGAAATGCGGTCTGTGTGCTGGGAGCGCTTTTACTGGGCGGCGTATACGGCGGACTGGGCGGAGCCATCGGTATGACGATCGGCGACTTATTCGATCCGGTGTATGTGGTCTATGCGCCTAAGACTTTTATATTGAAGCTGTGTATCGGCCTGATTACCGGTTTCCTTGCTCACAGAATAGGAAAGATCAATGAATCCCATGATCAGAAGCACATTTTCAAATGGGTCCTTATCGCTTCTGTTGGCGGACTGCTTTTCAATGTTATTTTCGATCCGCTTGTGGGATACTACTACAAGCTGCTGATCCTGGGAAAACCGGCCGCGGAGCTGGCGCTCGTATGGAATGTGACGTCAACCACCATCAACGCGGTGACGTCGGCCATCGCTTCCGTCGTCATCTACATGCCGCTGCGGAACGCGCTTCTCCGGTCGGGAATGGGAGGAATTTTACGGATATGATAACAGAAAGACATCAGAAAAAAATTGCAGTAATCAATGATTTATCGGGATATGGCCGCTGTTCGCTGACAGTGGCTATTCCCATTTTGTCGGCGCTGAAGGTTCAGTGCTGTCCGGTTCCCACCTCTATTCTCTCTAATCACACCGGATTTCCGGTGTATTTCTTTGACGATTATACGGATAAGATGGGGCTTTATTTAGAAAAATGGACGGAACTGGGGCTGGAGTTCGACGGCATTTTCAGCGGCTTTCTCGGTTCGGAGGCACAGATCGGGATTGTCATGTCCATGATCCGGCAGTTTCAGGGAAAGGATACGCTGGTGGTGATCGATCCGATTATGGGAGATCACGGAAAGGCGTATCAGACCTACACGCCGGCCATGTGCAGCCGCATGAAGGAGCTGGTATGCCTGGGTGATATCGTCACGCCGAATCTGACCGAGGCATGCATTCTGACGGGCCGGGAATACCGGGACGAAGGCTGGCACAGGACGGAGCTTTTAGCGATGGCGGAGGAGATCCGGGAGATGGGACCTTCCGGAGTCATCATAACGGGAGTGAAGGAAGGCGCGTATCTGACCAATGTCATCGCAGAGCGGGGGAAGGAAGGCGCGTTCTGCCGTTCGATGCGGGTTGGACGGGAACGGCCGGGCACAGGGGATGTGTTCTCGGCTATCGTGGCGGCGGAGGCGGTAAAAGGCGCTTCGCTGACCGATGCGGCGAAGAAGGCGGCACGGTTTGTAAAGCGCTGTATTCTAAAATCGGAGGAGTTAAATGTTCCGGTTCAGAACGGGGTATGCTTTGAGGAAGTGCTGTCGGAATTGATAAAATGGAAATAAGGGGCTTTTCTTTCACTGTAATTTGTAGTATAATCAACGGCAGATTATCATATTGAGGAGAAACCAGGAGGAATACCATGTTAGATTTAAAGTTTGTAAGAGAAAATCCTGAGGCTGTAAAACAGAATATCAGGAATAAATTTCAGGATAACAAGCTGCCGCTGGTGGATGAGGTTATTGAACTGGACGAGTTAAACCGCGCCGCAAAGCAGGAAGGCGATGCGCTCAGAGCGGAACGTAATAAACTTTCCAAGCAGATTGGCGGGCTGATGGGCCAGGGAAAGAGAGAAGAGGCCGAAGAGCTTAAGAAGCAGGTGACGGCGGCTTCTGACCATCTGGCAGAGCTGGAGGAGAAGGAACGGGAGCTGGACGAGAAGATCAAAAAGATCATGATGACCATCCCGAACATCATTGATCCCAGCGTACCGATTGGAAAAGACGACAGCGAGAACGTGGAAGTGCAGAGATACGGTGAGCCGGTGGTACCGGATTTCGAGATACCGTATCACACCGACATCATGGAGCACTTTGACGGAATCGATTTGGACAGTGCCAGAAAGGTAGCGGGCAACGGTTTCTACTACCTGATGGGTGATATTGCAAGACTTCACTCCTCCGTAATCTCCTATGCGCGTGATTTCATGATCGACCGCGGCTTTACGTACTGTGTACCGCCGTTCATGATCCGCAGCGAGGTAGTGACCGGCGTTATGAGCTTTGCTGAGATGGACGCCATGATGTATAAGATCGAGGGTGAGGATTTATACCTTATCGGTACCAGCGAGCATTCCATGATCGGAAAGTTTATTGATACCATTATTCCGGAGGAATCCCTTCCGAAGACACTTACCAGCTATTCTCCGTGCTTCCGCAAGGAGAAGGGCGCCCATGGCCTGGAGGAGCGTGGCGTCTACCGCATCCATCAGTTTGAGAAGCAGGAGATGATCGTTGTCTGCAAGCCGGAGGAGAGCATGGAATGGTACGATAAGTTATGGCAGAACACGGTGGATCTATTCCGTTCCCTGGATATTCCGGTCAGAACTTTAGAGTGTTGCTCCGGTGACCTCGCTGATTTAAAGGTGAAGTCCGTGGACGTGGAGGCTTGGTCCCCGCGCCAGAAGAAGTACTTCGAGGTGGGAAGCTGTTCCAACTTGGGCGACGCCCAGGCCAGAAGGCTTAAGATCCGTGTCAACGGGGAGGACGGAAGAAAGTATTTCGCCCACACCTTAAACAACACGGTAGTGGCACCGCCGAGAATGCTGATCGCATTTTTAGAGAACAACTTACAGGCGGACGGAAGTGTAAGAATTCCGGAGCTTTTAAGACCGTATATGGGCGGAATGGAAGCGATTGTTCCGAAGGATAAAAAGTAAAGAGATCATGATATAACGCAGCAGATGTGGCCGGTTTTCGGAACCGCACACCGGCTGCGTTTCTTTTTTCAGAAGACGCTTTGTTTTGGGATCAATTATGGTATCCGTTTTTGGTACCGCCTGCAAATTTTGATATACAAACATTCCGGGTTCGGTTATAATTTAAGATAAATCAGATGGTGGGAAGGTGTTACGATGAAGCAGGAAGAGAGAAGACAGAAAATACTGAATATATTGACGATGGTCCCCATCGCAACGGTGCTAGAGCTGGCAGATCAGCTGGACGTGACTCCGGAGACGATCCGTAAGGATTTAACAGAGCTGGCCGCGGCCGGAGAGATCGTCCGGATACACGGCGGCGCAGCGCTGGCGGGAGATACAGATGGAAGTGTTCCGTATATGGCCCGGGAAAAGATCAGAAATCAGGAGAAGGTGGATATCGGCAGAGCCGCGGCGGAGCTGATCGATATGGGAGATTCCCTGATCCTGGAAGGAAGTACCACGGTATCTGCTCTGTGCAGTGCGCTGGCAGAGGAAAAGAACCTGTTGAAGACACTCACAATCGTGACAAATTCCTTTCATATTGCGAGTATTTTGGAGATGGGGGAACTCTGTTCCAAATTCTTTTTCCTGGGAGGCCGGATGAGCAGTTCGGAGCAGCTGGCCAGAGGGCCTCTGACGGTTGACTTTATGAAGAAGTTCTGTGTAAATAAGGCCGTTCTGAGCGGAGCGGCACTTGGGGAGAAGCTTTCAGTTTCGGCGTATTATGAAAATGACAGGATATTCCAGAAGACGGCGATGGAGTGTGCCGATCAGACGATTCTCCTTCTGGACAGCAGCAAGTATCCGGAAAGCGCGGTGATGGAAGTGGCGCATCTGACGGATTTTGACTATCTGGTTACGGGAATACGGTTTGATGAGAAAAAGAAAAATGTATTGAATGGCAGTAGACTGAAGATCGTTGAGGTCTGATGGGAGGCCCAAATAGAGAGATTAAAAAGATTTCATATGGAAGAGCGGCTGGATCAGCGAGATGCGCTTCCGTATGGAATCTTTGTTTATGAAGAAAAGTTTGTTTTGGTAAAATACACTAAAAATATATTTTTGAAAACAAAAATATTGACAAAATAATCCTATGATGATACACTGAAAACATAAAATTTGGTTATTTAAAAATAAATGCGCATATAAATTTTTAATAACAAAAATAGGAGAGTTTAAGTATGGTACCAAATCCATTTAATTTTACATACGGAGATGATATTGATCTTCCGGGTATGGCAAAGAGTATTCAGCGGTTGAAGCGGCCCGAAGGACCGGCTGATGTGGTTTTAGATACGGATACATATAATGAAGTAGATGATCAGTATGCACTTGCCTATCTGATTGGTTCTGCGGATCAGCTGAGCTTAAAGGCGATTTACGCAGCGCCCTTCGATAATCACCACTCCAAGGGACCGGGAGACGGAATGGCAAGAAGCTATGATGAGATTTTTCATGTCCTGGAATTGCTGGGACGCAGGGAGGAATACGGTTCATGCGTCCGCCGGGGAGCGGACCGGTTCCTGGAGAAGGAAGACGAACCGGTGCGGTCGGAGGCGGCGGAGCACTTGATCGGGCTCTCCAGGGGTTACACAAGAGAAAATCCGCTGTATATTGTCGGCATCGCGGCCTGCACCAACATCGCCTCAGCCCTGCTTCTGGACCCAACTCTGAAAGAACGCGTGTTTGTAGTCTGGCTGGGAGGTCTGGGATTTGACTGGCACGACAATCACTCCTTCAATGCGAAACAGGATGTGGCGGCTGCCAGAGTGCTGCTGGGAAGCGGAGTCCCGCTGGTATTGCTGCCGGGGCGCGGCGTGGTCGATCATTTTACCACGACCGGACCGGAACTGGAGCACTGGCTGAAAGGCAAAAATAAGTTCTGCGATTACATTGTGGAGCGCACCAGACACGAAGCGGAGATTGTAAGCGGAGAGCGCTGCTGGTCCAGACCGATTTCCGATGTGACGGCAGTAGGCTGGCTCCTGAACCCGGAATTCATGCTGGACCGGCTGGAACCGAGTCCGATTATGGAGTATGACCATTATTACGCCGAGGACAAAAGAAGGCATTTTATCCGCTACGTATACAGTATTAACAGAGACAGGCTGATGTACGATCTATTTACGAAGCTGGCAAAATTATAACGGCTGGCTATGGGGGAAGCGCATGATTCATAAAACGTTTAAAAAAACAGAGCCATATCTCTATCTGATCCCGGCGTTGGCCCTGCTCTTGATGTTCACATACTATCCATTTTTCAAAAATGTCTATTTGAGTCTCTTTGTGGTGGATAAATACCGGGTGATAAAAGAGTTCTGCGGACTGGAAAACTATCTCAAGGTTTTCAATGATGAGAAATTTATCAAGGCGATTATAAATACCCTGATTTACGTCGCAGCTACAGTACCGGTTTCCATGGCAATCGGATTCGGGCTGGCGCTGCTGGCCAGGAAAAAGAAACGGTTTTCGATCGTTTATGAGGCACTGTTTGCACTGCCCATGGCGGTATCGGCCTCTGTTGTGGCCATGATATTCCAGCTGGCCTATAATCCGTCTCTCGGCATTATCAACCAGATGACAGGGCTTAACATCAACTGGCTGACCGATTCGAAGACGGCGCTGCTGAGCCTGATCATCATACAGATATGGGCCAATATCGGTTATAATTTTATCTTTTTCTTATCCGCCCTGCGCGGTCTTTCGGAAGAAATTCTGGAGGGGGCTACGATGGATGGGGCGAAAGGCTGGAGGCTGTTTTCGAAAATTATTGTGCCGCTGATTGCGCCGACCATCATGTTTCTTCTGGTGTCTGATATTGCCCATGCGATGACGACGGCCAGCTTTACCCTGATCCTGACGGAGGGGGGACCGAACGGAGCCACGGAAACGATTGTCTCCTACATTTACGCCAAGGCGATCCGGGGACGTAATTACAATTCCGCGTTTGCAGCTACGACGGTGGGCTTCTTTATGTCGGCGTGTATGCTGGCTTTAAGCCAGATTATCGAGAGAAAGAAGGTGTCCTACGACTGATGAATGGAACGATTGCCAGCTCCGTGAGGAGAAAGAAGGCGGTAAAAGATACCGCATATCAGGTTATTTGCCTGCTGCTTGGCATCATGATCGCGGCGCCGATTCTGTATGCAGTCAGCATCTCTTTCATGAGACCATCTGAGGTTATGAGCAGGGAACTGCATCTGCTTCCCGAACGGCTGTATACCGGAAACTACGTGACGACGGTAAAGCAGACCAATATCTTTCGTTTTATGCTGAACTCCTTTCTGGTTGCCTTTATTTCCAGCGCGGTAAGAATTATCACCTCAAGCCTTGCCGCATTCAGTTTTGCATTTTTTGATTTCAAAGGGAAAAACGTTTTGTTTTTCCTGGTGCTGACAGCGCTGATTATCCCGACGGATGTGCTGCTGATCCAGAACTATTTTACGGTAGCAGGAATGCATCTGCTGAACACGTATCTCGGTATGATGGTGGTGTTCTTCGTTCTTCCTATGAATATCTACATCATGCGGCAGAATTTTATGTCTTACTCCAGGGATTTAAAAGAGGCAGCCATGATAGACGGCTGCGGAAATTTTCGGTTTTATTCCAATATTCTGCTTCCTTCGTCGAAACCGATCATCACGACGGTTTTCATCTCCAGCTTTGTGGGAACGTGGAATACGTATCTGTGGCCGCTCATGGTTACCAATGTGGATGAGATGAGAACGGCGCAGGTGGCAATAACGATGCTTAATACTGTGGATTCAAGCCCCTACGGAACCGTTATGGCGGCGTCTGTGATCATCCTGATCCCGTCCGTTCTCATATTTGTGCTGTTCCAGCGGCGAGTGGTAGGCGGTATTATGGCGGGGTCGGTGAAAGGTTAAGAGAGAGTTTACTTCAGGAGGGAAATACCATGAGAAAACAGTTAAGAATGACGGCAGCAACAGTCATGGCGGCTTTATTGACAATGAATCTTACGGCCTGCGGCGGAGGGGGAAATAAGACCGCCCAGAGCACACCAGAGACGGCAAAGGATGGCGTCCAGGAGGTTACATTCTGGCATGTGCTCAGCGGCGCGCAGGGAGAGGCATTTCAGAAAGTCATCGATACGTACAATGAAACACGTGGAAAGGAAGCCGGAATCCGCGTCAATCCGGTCTACCAGGGATATGAGATAACGGATAAGCTGGAACTCGCTTACCAGACAAAGGATACAGCTAATGCGCCAGATATTACGTGGCCTCTGACATCGGTCATTCCGACTATGATGGATATGGACTGGACGGTCAGCGTGGAAAAGTATTTGGAAAAACCGGATTCGGAAATTACGAAGGACACCTTTTATCCGAGTATGCAGCGGGCGTGTACCTATAACGGGGAAATGGTTGGAATCCCGGTGGCAAACTCCACCATGCTGCTCTACTACAACGAGGATGCCCTGAAAGAAGCGGGCTACGACAGGGCGCCGGCCACCTTTGACGAGCTGGCTGACTACACGGCGGCTCTGACCAAAAAAGATGAATCCGGCAATGTATCAGTTTACGGGCTGGAGACTCAGGTGAAACGGTATCAGCTGGTGAATTTCTGTGTCAGCCAGAACCCTGACTGCTTCTTTGGCGATCATGAAGGCGGAAGGGATGGAAATATGACAAAGGTGACCATCAAAGAGGATGGAACTTTAAAGAATTTCCTGGAGAAATGGCAGAAGATTAATGAAACCGGCGGACTGAAATATATTTTGGATAAGAATAAAGAGGCGGAAGAATTTGCCCAGGGTGTGTGCGCCATGAACTTTATCTCTTCCTCCAAGCTAAGTACGGTGGAATCACTGGTAGACGGTTCTTTCGAGTGGAAGGTGGCACCAATCCCGAAGGTATCAGAGTCTGACACCAGCGGGGCCAGCATCGGTGGAAGCTGTCTCATGATGATAGACAGAGGCGATCAGGACAGACTCGATGCGGCCTGGGATGTGATTGAGTACTTTTCTTCCCCTGAAGCACAGTACATCTTTTCCACAGGGACCGGCTATATTCCTGTAAATGTGGAGACGGAGAACCTGCCGGAGATGAAAAAATTCTATGAGGAAAATCCGCGTTTCCAGGTGGCGCTGGAGCAGATGAAGAACTCCTCTCCAAATGCCCAGGAACCGCTGGATCCTGTAAGAAATGATATGGATACGGTGATCGCCGATACGATGCTGCAGTTCTGCCAGGGAGAGCTTGATGTGGACGCGGCGGTTGACCAGATCGTGAACTCCTGCAATGACCTGCTGGACGAGTATTATGAGGCAAATAACTGACAGACGGATGTCTGCTGTGCGGGAGGGCTTTTAAAAGGCTGTCCCGCATTTGCCGTAAGGAAAGGGTGATGGTGATGGGAAAAACGATAAAACTGGTGGTCAGCGATATTGACGGAACAATTATGACGGGAAGGGAACCGTTTCCTGAGATACTGGCAGAAGCAGTGAAAGACCTTGCTATGCGCGGCATCGGATTTACCTTTGCAAGCGGCAGACTTCCCTGCAGAATCGATCCTTACATGGCGGCAATGAATTTGAAGGCGCCGGTAATAGCCTGTAATGGTACGCTTTTGTATGACGGAGAGCAGATCATTAAAAGCCGTAGTTTCCGGATTGGCCTGCTGCGCCCGATGGTGAGGAAGGCGCTTGATCTGGACATGACCGTGCTCTATGCGGTGAAGGGGACCGAGTACTGCGCGAAGGAGACGGAAGCCGTGAAGCGAAAACGGAAGGAACGGGGGACGTACCACGAGATCCGGGAAATACGCGAGGAGGAATGGGAAAAGCTGCTGGTCGATAAGGTGAATATTATGGATGAGAGGGAACGGGTTGGTGAACTGGAGGATGAGGTACTCGCCCTGCGGGAAGAGGTATCCACCACCCATTATGGGCAGCGGGGCCTTGAGATCGTAACGGCCGGTTACAGCAAGGCGACGGGGCTTCGGGAGATTGCAGAATATCTGGGACTTGAACTGGGTGAAATCATGGCGGTGGGCGACAATGAAAATGATAATGAGTTTCTGCAAATCGCCGGAATCGGTGTGGCTGTCGCCAACGCGGAGCCGGATACGAAGCAATGGGCAGACTATGTGACAGAGGCGGCCGGCGCGGCGGGGGTTGTGGAGGCAATTACGCGGTTTTGTGTTTAACGGTAAGCGGCAATTGGCAGTAATTGTTGCGTCCGGCAGCTGGAAAGGATAAGGGATGAGAGTATCAACATCAACCAATATTTTATATGAACGAATAAATGGTGAGAACATCGATCAGAGGACAGCAATCCGCCTGTGTGCAGAAGCCGGTTATCAGGTGCTGGATTTCTGTTTCCACGATGCGGTGACTTTAAAAAGCGGCTTTCTGACGGATCGGTGGCAGTCTTATATGGAAGAGATGAAAAGGACAGGTGAAGCGTGCGGCGTGGAATTTGCATTGGGGCACGCGGTGGTGTATGACTTTTGTTCCGGAACGATTGACAGGGAGTATTATGACAGCTTGATGGAACGATGTATTCTTGGCGCGGAAATCCTGGGGATCGCCTGGCTGGTGTTGCATCCCTCGACGATGGAGACGGAGCGGTTTTTACCCGATAAACCAGAATCGAAGAAGGCCAACCTCGCCTTTTTTCAGAAGTGGGGGAATTTTGCCCTGGACCATGGAGTGGGGCTGGCGGTGGAAGGCATGTGGGACAGCACCCTGGACGTGGAGGCAAAATATGCGATTTCAGTGGATGAACTGATCGATCTTGTGGATGGCGTGGATCTGCCTAACGTGGCGGTCTGCTGGGATTTTGAGCATGGAAGCATCATGGGGATGAATCAGAGGCATGTGGCAGAACGGCTCGGCAAGCGCCTGAAGGCGGTGCATATCTCTGACCAGACGGGAATCAATAACATCCATATACTGCCCTATCAGGGCGTGACGGACTGGAACGAAGTTCTGCAGGCTCTGGCAGATTTTGGATACGAAGGAGAATTCAACTTTGAAATACAGTGGTATTTACGGCGGGTTCCGGAGGAACTGTTGCTTCCATCCATCCGGTACAGCGGGGAACTGGGGAACTGGATGGTGAAACAGATTGAACGGTTTGGAGAGAGGAGCCGGTGTGATGAGAAAGCCTAATATTGTGTGGCTGACGACAGACCACCAGGCCTTTGCCAACCATTACCATTATCAGCCTCAGTTTGAAGGGAAGCTGGCGGCGTATGAGAGGCTGGCCTCAGAAGGAAGAACGTATGAGGAGGCGTATTCGGTCTGCCCGCTCTGCACGCCGGCCAGAGCCTCCATGGTGAGCGGTGTCTATCCGCACCGGCACGGCATGATTCTCAATCCTCCTGAGGATAAGCCGTATGCGTACCGCATGGATTTTGACAGCCCCTTTGAACTGTTTGGAGAAGCCATGAAACAGTCGGGATACCGGGTCGCCCAGTTCGGAAAATGGTATGGTGGGGCAAAGACGGCAGAGGAGCTGGGCTTTGAGGGCTGGACGCTGCCATACTATGGAAGACCTCTGGAGACGGAAGCGTATGCGGCGTATTTGAAGCGCAATGGACTGCCCAATCCGGAGGTGGAAGTATTATGGCATGCGACAGAACCGGAGATTGTGGGAAAGAAGTATGATCTCACTCAGCACTATCAGTATGCCTTCGGGCCGTTCAGCGCGGCAAGAAGGATGACGACGCCGATCGAAGGGCATGAATCGTATTTTACGGCTGATATGGCGTGTCAATGGCTGGAGGAATATGAAAGGAGCGGCAGCAGTCAGCCGTTTGTATTGAAGGTGGATGTATGGGGGCCGCATCATCCTTATGACACCGCGGCTCCATTTGTCGGGAGCGTCGATCCTGCCGCCCTGTTAAAGCCGCCCAGCTTTTCCGATACTTATAAAAATAAGCCACAGAATTACCGTTCTACGAAGGAACACTGGAAATGCCTGGACGGCATGAGCTGGGAGGAGATGAGCCGCGTGCTCGCCGTCTGTTATGAACATGCCATGGTGGTGGACAGCGGCCTGGAAAAGATTCTCAACCAGCTGGATACAGCGGGATTTTTAGAGAACACGGTTGTGATTCTGACTGCCGATCACGGAGACCAGCTGGCCTCCCACGGAGGACTGTTTAATAAGGATACTCTGATGGTGGAGGAAGTGATGAAAGTTCCTCTGGTCATTCGATGGCCTGAAAGGGTGAAAGCAGGAGAAAAGGATTACGTCCCTGTGACCAATATGGACCTGGTGGAGACTGTACTGGAGCTGGGAGGCGCAGAAGGACTGCTCGCGACCGATGGAGTAAGTGTTCTCGGGGAAAAACGGAGAGAGCATCTGATGTGCGAGACTTATGGCTGCTACAGGTATGAGTTTGTACAGAGAATGCTTCGCTGGAAACAGTATAAGTATATCGCGCATTGCGGAGATCTGGATGAGCTGTACGACCTCGAAAAGGATCCCTTCGAGATGGAGAACCGGATTGAAGATGAGGGATATCGCGCGGTTCTCGGTGAAATGAAAATGCGGTTGAAGAATGAGATGCTTCGGTATGGGGATACGGAAGGGGAGGCGAAGGAGATATTAAGGACGTTATAGAGGTTCTTTCTTCATTACCTATGTAGGACAGCTGACTCCTGTTGAACGGGAACTGGTGCGCCTGCTGAGAAAATTCAACTGCACAAGAACAAAGGAAATTGTGAACCTGATACACGAACTGAAATTGGAGCATTTGTTTCTATAGCCGTCAGACGGACAGGGGTAAAAGCCTTCCGGGGACGGCTTTTGTTGTGCAGTCCAATCTGAAATCTGAAATAATGGGCGCAAATATATAGAGAATAATAGCTTCGTGTGATATACTGATTTTATCCCGCAGAGGCTTTTCGCCGGAAGAACTGCGGGATTGGAAGAACATGCACAGGAAAGACAGAATCAATAGGATAAGGAGAAAAGAATATGACAGCATTCAACCATTTTAACTTCAACGTTCTCGATCTGGAAAAGAGTCTTGCATTCTATAAAGAGGCATTGGGCCTCATGCCGGTTCGTGAGAAGGATGCCTCCGACGGCTCCTTTAAACTGGTTTACTTAGGAGACGGAAAAAGTGATTTCACACTGGAACTGACGTATTTGACAGACAGGAAGGAACCGTACGATTTAGGAGAATGTGAATTCCACCTGGCGTTTGCCACGGACGAGTTCGACGCGCTCTATGAGAAACACAAAGCAATGGGCGTTATCTGCTTTGAAAATCCGGGTATGGGAATCTATTTTATCAGCGATCCGGATGGATACTGGATTGAGATCGTTCCGGCCAGGGGATAAGAAGAGCATATTTCAGACACGCTATCATATAGAAAGAGGAGGGGATCAGATGGAACTACATGTCAATGGCGTCAAATTATATTACCGCGTTTCGGGCCATGGTCCGGCCGTGATCCTCGTTCACGGGAATGGGGAAGATCACTCCATTTTTGATGAGACAGCAGCGCTGTTAAGCTGCGACTACACTGTTTACGCCCTGGATTCGCGGGGGCACGGAAAGAGCTCGGCGGTGGAGACGCTGGGCTATCAGAACATGGCGGACGATGTGGCTTCGTTCATTCGGAAGCTGGACATCCGAAAACCGGTGTTCTGCGGCTTCAGCGACGGTGCGATCATCGGAATGCTGGTGGCTGAGCAGAATCCCGGCCTGCTGTCGAAGCTGATTCTCTGCGGCGGCAATGCCTATCCACAGGGAATAAAGGAAAAATGGTTTCAGCTGTTCCGCCTGATCAGCCATTTCGACAGGGATCCGAAGATCCGGATGATGTTGGTGGAGCCGCAGATCACAGAGGAAGAGTTAAAACGGATTGCAGAGCCGGTGCTTATTCTGGCCGGAGAGAACGATATGATCAAGGAAGAGCATACCCGCTATCTGGCTTCGAAGATACCGGACAGCCGACTCGTCATTCTTCCGGGGGAAAACCACGGCAGCTATGTGGTGCACAGCAGAAAACTGTACCATCTTATAAAGAAGTTTCTTGCAGAGAAGTTCCCGGCAGATCTGACGGAAAAAAATGGACAGGGAGGAACTGCACATGCTGATTGATTTGACGGTGGAAGTCACGCCAAAGGCTGCGGCGGATGCCCAGGGCAATGAGAAGAAGGCGCTGGCGGGTCATCTTGGGACTCATTTTGATGTGATGGACCGGGAGTTTCCGCTGGAATACGTGAAGCGAAAAGGACTGGTCTTCGATGTCAGCCAGGTCTCCGGCCGTGATATCGAGTCCGGAGATATCTTCCTGGACCGGGTGGAGGCGGGAATGTTTGTGGCATTTTTTACAGGATTTCTGGAGCGGACCGGATATGGAACCCCGGTTTACTTTAAGGAGCATCCGCAGCTTTCGGATGAACTGATCGACCGGCTGCTGGACAGGGGCGTATCCATCATCGGTATCGACTGCGCAGGAATCCGGCGCGGTGCGGAACATACGCCGAAGGATCAGTACTGTGCGGACCGGAATACCTTTGTGGTGGAGAATTTATGCGGTTTATCCAGGCTCCTGGAGGGAGAAATGGCCGCGGAGGCGACCATTTATACGTTCCCTGTGCGTTTTAAGGGCATGACGGGGCTTCCGTGCCGCGTGGCAGGAGAGCGATGAGTATTTCATGCTCAGGAGAATAGAATGTACAGACGAAAGAAAATAATATGGATACTGACCGGCGCGGCCATTCTCGTCCTGGCTGCGGCAGCACTTCTGGTATGGAGGCACAGAGGCGGAGGCGGGGAAGGCACAACGATTCAGAGCACAAAGGCACATCCGCTGCCGGAGGCGGTCTATTATCTGCAAAAGGATGAGGAGTGGGCGGCCGCCCCGCTGGGAGAATCCCGCTTTACCATGGGCAGCTCCGGCTGTCTCGTTACCTGTCTGGCCACACTTTTTGATCTGTATGGAGAGTCCGTGACACCGGGAGAGCTGAACCGGCTCTTTACGGAACAGGGCGTTTACAACGCATCCGGGGACGTAATCTGGGGAAATATCTCTTCCGTATATCCGAAAGCCATGGTAACGGTTTATAAAACGGTAGATGAACAGGCGATTGAGGCGGCTCTGGATCAACAGCAGTATCCGCTTGTCAGGGTTAAGAATCTGGGAGACGGATACTGGCACTGGGTGCTGCTGCTGGGAAGCGGTGACGATGGCTACTTATGCATGGATCCGCTCTACAGCGAAAAGGAGGCCAGACCCTTAAGCGCCCATGGAAATACCGTGTATTCCTGGCGGCTTGTGACGCTGCCGGTGAAGGAATAGAAGGAGGCGCACATGACAGCGAATACGGAAGTCACGACTATGCTGGGGGATATTACGAAGGTGGAAGGCCTGGATGCGATTGTCAATGCAGCCAATTCGTCTCTTCTGGGAGGCGGAGGCGTGGATGGAGCGATCCATCGGGCGGCCGGAAAGGATCTTTTGTTCGAGTGCAGGCTGCTGGGCGGATGTAAGACGGGACAGGCGAAGCTTACGCGTGGATATCGCCTTTCCTGCGGCCATATTATTCACACGGTGGGACCGGTCTGGAACGGGGGATCGAAAGGGGAAGCCGAGCTTCTGGCGTCCTGCTACAGAACCTCCCTGGAAGTGGCGAAACAGAACGGAATCAGAAGGATTGCATTTCCGTCCATCTCCACCGGAATTTACCGTTTCCCTGTGGATCTGGCGGCGGTGACGGCGGTGAGGGAAGTGAGACGCCGGATTGAAGAGTATCCGGACGCCTTCGATCTGATTTTATGGGTATTGTTTGATGAAAAGACGAAGAGGGCCTATGATGCGGCCCTGGCAGAATAAGGCGGGAGGCTCTGTGATGGCGAAGCAGGACCAGATACGGACGTTTCTGTCTGTGACAGTGGATTTAAAAAAACAGGTCCCCTATCAGGAGACGGTGAAGTGCCTTCTGGAATTCCTGAAGGAACAGGGGCTCGCTCCCGGGCGGATGATGTTTGCGTTTCAGGAGGTGCCGGACACGGCTGCCCCTGTCTTTGCACGGACGGCCACAGGAAAGATGGGGAAAGCATTTCCGCAGACAGGTAAGTATTTAAGGCCGGGTGGTTTAGCAAAACCGCATATCACGACTACATCTAATTTTCCGGCTGTAAAGGGACTGGCATACCGGATTCCGGAAACGGATGAAGAACTGACTCCGGAGCTGTTTACTGCGGTGACGAAGAAGATTCCGAGGCCGTATTCGTTTTACAGCGCGGCTGTCATTCTGGATTCCATTCCGTGGTTCGGAAACACGAATCCTGTCCCGGCGCTTTCGGGCCTGCTGGCAGGAAGGGCTGCGGCAGATGGTCTGCTGTTTTTCTCCTGAGAGGATGGAGCGCATCTGTCAGGCGTCTATGGAAATAAACCGGCTTCTGGAGGAGCGGAGCATGGAGTTTGGCCGGCTTTCCATGCCCAGTCGTATTCCTTATGGGATGGGCGCATACCTCTGTGCCTCCGAGGTAGAGGAAGCTGGTTTCAAGGTTCCGTCCTGCAGCCGTTTTTTCAAAAAAGTTCTGGAAAACATGGGGTACATCTGGAGACATCCGGATATTGGCGGCCTCTGTGATTTTGGAAAGATTACAGAGCATGGGAATTTTGCACTTAACGTGCGGCCCTGGTTTCAGAAGAATCATCTCCAGGTGGCCCTGGACTGCGCAGGTTATAATTTCTCAATCAGCCAGATGCTTTTTCGAGACAGGATCTGCCGCTCCTTAACGGATCTGGAATTGTACGCAGAGGATTTAAAACTGATTCTCTGCTTATGGGAGGAAACCGTGATACCGGAAATCAGACGGTTGTTCGGAGACACTCCTAAATGGTATATCCACTCCGTTTCCAGTGATTGTTACGTGGGACGCGTGATCAGAAATCAGCCATAAAGGCTGTTGCGCGGGGCGTAAAGAAAAAAACAGGGTGTAAAGAAAAAATACTTGACACCCATAAAAAAGTAGTGTATGATAGCACAGGTGATGATATGGAAAAGATTGCAAGACAGGGCCTGCTGTATGATTTTTACGGCGCGCTTCTGACAGAACACCAGAGACAGGTTTACGAGGACGTGGTGCTGTATGACTTATCCTTAAGCGAGATCGCGGAGGAACAGGGCATCAGCCGTCAGGGAGTCCATGACCTGGTGAAGCGGTGTGACAGGATTCTGGAAGATTATGAAGAGAAACTTCATTTGATGGAAAAATTCGGGAATACGAAACGTCTGGCCAGAGAGATTCAGAGTCTGGCAGGAGAATTTTCCAGAACGGGCGACAGGAATCTGCTCCGGCGCATCGAAGAGATATCGGGCGAAATCATCGACCTGGAGGCTCATTAGAAAGGGTAGATCAGGAGGACATTAGATGGCTTTTGAGAGCTTATCCGATAAATTACAGAATGTATTTAAAAATTTAAGGGGCAAGGGACGCTTGACAGAAGCGGACGTAAAGGCAGCCTTAAAGGAAGTGAAGATGGCTCTGTTAGAGGCCGACGTAAGCTTCCGGGTAGTAAAACAGTTTATCAGCGCTGTACAGGAGCGGGCGGTTGGACAGGATGTCATGAACAGCTTAACTCCGGGACAGATGGTAATAAAGATAGTGAACGAGGAGCTTGTCAAGCTGATGGGTTCCGAGACCACTGAGATTCACTTAAAACCGGCGAATGAGATCACGATCATCATGATGGCAGGTCTCCAGGGTGCGGGTAAAACCACGACCACAGCCAAGATTGCCGGCAAATTAAAGGCCAAGGGAAGAAAACCTCTTCTGGCGGCGTGTGACGTCTACCGGCCGGCTGCCATTAAGCAGCTGCAGATCAACGGTGAGAAGCAGGGCGTTCCGGTGTTCTCCATGGGAGAAAACCACAAGCCTGCGGACATCGCGAAGGCGGCGGTGGAACATGCGTCAAAGAACGATCAGAATGTAGTAATCCTGGATACGGCCGGACGTCTTCATATCGATGAAGACATGATGAACGAGCTGGTGGAGATTAAGGAAGCCGTGGAGGTTCATCAGACGATTCTTGTAGTCGATGCCATGACAGGTCAGGACGCGGTCAATGTGGCCGGTATGTTCAATGACAAGATCGGTATTGACGGAGTTATCTTAACCAAGCTGGATGGCGATACCAGAGGCGGCGCGGCACTTTCGATCCGGTCTGTAACCGGAAAGCCGATTCTGTACATCGGTATGGGAGAAAAGTTGTCCGATTTGGAGCAGTTTTATCCGGACCGTATGGCTTCGAGAATCCTCGGAATGGGCGATATCCTTTCTCTGATCGAGAAGGCGGAGAGCCAGGTGGATGAGGAGAAGGCGAAAGAGCTGTCTCAGAAGCTGCGGAAGGCCGAATTTGATTACAACGATTTCCTGGATCAGATGAACCAGATCAAAAAGATGGGCGGCATGTCGAGCATTATGAACATGATGCCTGGTATGGGACAGATGAAGGACGTGGAAGTGGACGAAAAGGCCATGGACCGCGTGGAAGCCATCATCCTGTCTATGACGGATAAGGAACGGACGAATCCGGACCTCATGAAGAACGCTTCCAGAAAACAGAGGGTCGCCAGAGGCGCCGGTGTTGATATCAGTGAAGTCAACCGGATCGTCAAGCAGTTCGACCAGATGAAGAAGATGATGAAGCAGCTTCCCGGCATGATGGGCGGCGGTAAGAAGAAGGGCGGATTATTCGGCAAGTTCAAGATGCCGTTTTAATTGGAGCAAAGAAGTTAGCAAGGCAGTTTTACTGCATTGACTATAGATACGCAGTATGCGAAAACACAAATATTCAAGGAGGTGAATCACATGGCAGTAAAGATGAGATTAAAGAGAATGGGACAGAAGAAGGCTCCTTTCTATAGAATTGTAGTTGCAGATTCCAGATCCCCAAGAGATGGCAAGTTCATTGAAGAGGTTGGTTATTACGATCCGAACACAGATCCTAGCGTAATCAAGTTCAACGAAGAGTCCGCTAAGAAGTGGTTAGCAACAGGTGCTCAGCCAACTGAGAAGGTAAGCAAGCTTTTGAAAATCGCCGGCATCCAGTAGTTTAATAGGAAAGTCCCCCTTACAACCGTTTGGGGGAAAGTGGTGAAGCATATGAAAGAATTAGTAGAAGTAATTGCGAAAGCACTGGTTGATAATCCAGACGAGGTTGCTGTTACCGAGTCTGTGAAAGACGACGAAATCGTCCTTGAACTTACGGTAGCGCCTTCCGATATGGGTAAAGGCATCGGCAAGCAGGGCAGGATCGCTAAGGCTATCCGTTCTGTAGTAAAAGCAGCAGCTTCCAAAGAAGACAAGAAGGTTATTGTAGAAATTCAGTAGCCAATACGTAAACGAAGACCGCCGGCCTGTCAGGAAGACGGTCTTTTCTATATTATGGCAAAGTGTTATTTGCAAGGGAGAAAAATGATGGAACAGTTACTGAGAGTTGGCGTTATTTCCTCTACACACGGTGTCAAAGGGGAGGTCAAGGTTTACCCAACGACAGATGACGCGGCACGTTTTAAAAAGCTGAAGCAAGTGATTCTGGATACGGGAAAAGAACAGCTGAAACTGGAAATTGAGGGTGTTAAATTCTTTAAAAATATGGTTATACTGAAGTTTAAGGGATATGACACAATTGAAGATATAGAGAAGTACAAGGGAAAAGACATTCTTGTCACGAGAGACCAGGCGGTGAAGCTGGGGCCGGATGAGAATTTTATTGTTGACCTGATCGGTTTAAAGGTGGTGACTGAGGACGGGGAACCGTTCGGCACCCTGACGGATGTCATCAAGACCGGCGCTAACGATGTGTACGAGGTGAAGACGGCGGAAGGGAAGGAAGTCCTTTTGCCCGCCATCCGGGAGTGCATCCGGAACGTGGATTTAGAGGCGGGAGTGATTACGGTCCATATTATGGACGGACTTCTGGACTTATAAGGAGGAAAACATGAACTTCCATATACTGACTTTATTTCCCGACATGGTGTTAGACGGCCTTCACACCAGCATCATCGGCAGAGCCGTGGAGAATGGCCTGATTTCGATTGAAGCCATAGATATCAGGGAATACTCGACGGACAAGCACCGGCATGTGGACGATTATCCGTACGGCGGCGGCGCGGGCATGGTGATGCAGCCGATGCCCATCTGTGATGCCTACGACGACCTGTGTGACAGAATCGGAAAGAAGCCCCGGGTGATTTATCTGACTCCGCAGGGCACTGTCTTCAGCCAGAAGATCGCAGAAGAGCTGGCGGCCGAGGAGGAACTGGTATTTCTGTGCGGCCATTACGAGGGCGTGGATGAGCGCGCTCTGGAGCTGGTGGCCACGGATTACCTGTCCATCGGTGACTACGTTCTGACCGGCGGAGAGCTGCCGGCCATGGTTATGATCGACTGCATTTCCCGCCTCGTTCCCGGCGTGCTGAATAACGATGTCTCGGCGGAGTTCGAGTCCTTTCACGACAATCTTCTGGAATATCCGCAGTACACCAGGCCGGAAGAGTATAAAGGCCTGCGGGTACCGGAGGTCCTGCTTTCCGGTCACCATAAGAATATCGACACCTGGCGGAGAGAACAGTCCATCAAACGGACGTATGAGAGACGGCCTGATCTGTTAAAGGATGCGGTGCTGTCGAAAAAGGAACAGGAATATCTGGAGAGTCTGGCGAAGAAGCCGGAAAATCAGGATATTCAGGAAGAAAATTGCAAAAAGGGACTTGCAATCGACAATTCTTTATGATAAAATATTAGACGTTGTGACGCAAGGAGATGGTCCTCTGTTACGGATTACGTCAGTATGAAGTATTAAGAACATCAAATATAATCAAGGAGGTTCACACGATGAACGACATTATCAAGAATATTGAAGCAGCACAGTTAAAGCAGACAGTACCGGAGTTCCACGTTGGCGATACCGTTAAGGTATACAACAAGATCAAAGAGGGAACCCGCGAAAGAATCCAGATTTTCGAGGGAACTGTTATTAAGAGACAGAACGGCGGCGC
>OBXC01000515.1_pt1 | contig 29484 bp, 45 predicted proteins | sample 1538111 | NCBI WGS metagenome assembly OBXC01 (sample SAMEA2580137, study PRJEB22360) | human gut metagenome | biome: human gut; feature: human-associated habitat; material: faeces | place: Denmark | collected 2008/2010
GGAGCTGATTGTTACTATAAATTTGAAGTGATAAATGAGGTTGCCATGCCTCGCAAACCCGCATAAATACTGAATGTGTGGAGTTTTGCTCATGGCTATATAATATCAATATCGAGGTGATAAGATGAACATTAATTCAGAAAATTTATTGGAAAGTATTCTGGAAAGTCTCTCCCGGATCGATTATATCCATGCCGAAGACATCCCGAATATCGACTTATACATGGATCAGGTCACAACATTGATGGATTCCGGACTTTCTTCTTCCAAACGATATGAAGAAGACAAGATCCTGACCAAGACGATGATCAATAATTATGCCAAGAATAATCTGCTTCCCCCGCCGGATAAGAAAAAATATTCCCGGGAGCACATTCTGATCCTGACATTTATCTACTATTTTAAAAATATTTTAGCGATCAAAGATATTGAAACGTTGCTAAATCCATTGACAGAGACCTATTTTCAGACTGAAAACCAGCCATCCCTTTCCGAGATATACGAAGAGATCTGTTCTATGGAAAAAAGCCAGATCCCGGATCTCAGCAAAGAGATTTCCGCCGCTTTTGCAAGGGCTGAAGAATCTTTCGCTGACGCTCCGGAAGAAGACCGGCATTATTTACAGATGTTTTCCTTTATCTGCAGTTTAAGTTTTGATGTTTATGTTAAAAAATTATTGATTGAAAAACTGTTGGATGAACTTCCGGATTTTCAGAAAAGCCAAAAGAAAGAGAAATAAAAGTGCCCGAAAGCACTTTTATTTCTCTTCTTTTTCAATCCGGTCAAATACCATATCATATCCGTCATTCCCGTAATTCAGGGAACGGTTCACCCTGCTGATTGTTGCAGTCGATGCCCCTGTCTTTTCCGCAATCTCCAGATACGTTCTCTTTTCTCTCAGCATCTTCGCCACCTCAAACCGCTGAGAAAGCGAAAGTAATTCATTGATCGTACAGATATCTTCAAAAAAAGTATAACATTCCTCTTTGTCTTTCAAACTTAAGATTGCACTAAAAAGATAGTCAACAGCCTCTGTCCTGATTTTTTTACTCATTCTAAAATCTCCTTTACCACTCAAAGACTATTTTAAATTTTAGCACACTAAATTCTTAAAGTCCACCTTTTTAAAGAAATTCCCGTATTTTCTTTTCAAATACGGGAATTTTATCATAGATCGATCTGTAAATACCTCTTCAACTGCTCCGGATCCGTCGTCACGACCAGATCTTCCGGAAAATTACAGTATTCCAACAATTCCGACACATAACAAAAATTACCTGCATCCACATCCACATGCGCATCACTTCCTGTTGTGACGGCAACGTCATACTGTCTGCAAAGATCCAGCATTGTCAGCAGATTTTCTCTTGTTCCGACCCGGAAACTTGCCGGACGCAATGAGGAATTATTCAATTCCAAAAGTGTTCCGGTCTCTTTTGCCATTTTCACAAGTCTCTCATAATCTGTCGGGAATCGACTGTCGTCCGGATGCCCGATGATCTTCACATACGGCTTCTTCATCACGGCTTCATAAGCCCGCATTACCTCATCCTCACTTCTTCCCTCGCCAAAACACGGAATGTGCATACTTGCGATCGCCAGATCCAGTTCCTCGCATACTCTTTCCGGAAGATCCACATTTCCCTCCGGATCCATAATATTTAATTCTGCGCCGAACAGCATCCGGACACCATCCATTTCCCGCGGGATCACATCCAGATTCTGAAAATAATAAAGCCCGCATGTTCCCGGCATCTTCGGCGCATGTTCTGTAAGCGCCTGAACCTGAATTCCCCGTCTCCTGGCGGCTGATGCCATCTCACGGATCGTGCTGTATGCATGACCGCTCACGATTGTATGTGCATGTGTATCTGCAATGATCTTTCTCATCTTTCTCTCCTTTTTCTCTCTTTCTCCGCTAAATGATAAGCACTATCGAATACGCTCATTGTACGTCCGTATTCTTTTTATGTCAACATACACGATTTATCTTGCTTTTCCTAAAATATTTAGTATAATAAACGATGTTTTGTCAATTAATTAACACACTATGGAAAGGATTCACTTTATCTATGGATAATCACTTTAACACACCGTCAGAAATCATAGAACTGAATATGAAAGCAAGCGAAACCAAAACAACACTCCCTCTCGGGAAAATGATCTTGCTCGGAATCATGGCCGGAATGTTTATCGCATTCGGAGCAGCTACAAGCAGTACTGCCGCGCACTCCATCGAAAATATCGGTGTTTCCAGAGCGCTTGCCGCCGCGATCTTCCCTGTCGGGCTGATGCTGATCGTCTTTTTGGGAGGAGAACTATTTACCGGAAACTGTCTGATCCTTTTAAATGTATTCGACCGACGCACGTCCCTCCTGAAAATGCTCCGCAACCTCGTTATCGTTTATTTCAGCAATCTGCTCGGCGCTCTTTTGGTCGATATTTTGATCGTTTTTTCCGGAAATCTCAATTATTCCGGCGGTCTGCTCGGTGCATATACGATCAAAGTTGCCATTGGAAAAATTTCCGTCTCGCCGCTTCAGGGACTGACTTCCGGTATTCTCTGCAATATCCTTGTCTGTCTTGCCGTGCTGATGTCACTTTCCGCAAAAGACATCGCCGGGAAAATATGGGCGATCTTCTTTCCGATCTGCGCATTTGTAGCCGGAGGCTTTGAGCACTGCGTGGCAAATATGTTTTATATCCCTGCCGGGATCCTCGCTTCTTTCAATCCGGATTATATACGGATCGCGCAGAAAACCTACGGAATCACTGCGAATCAGCTTGAAAATCTGAATCTTTCCGGCAGTTTACATAATTTTATCCCGGTCACGATCGGCAATGTCATCGGCGGAATGCTTTTCGTCGCAGTTCCTCTCTTTCTGATTTATAAAAAAGATTGGAAATAAGCCCCATTTTTCACTCTCTTAAATAAAATATGAATTTACGCAAATACTATTTTTGAGGTGAAGATTATGAAAACTCCAAAGGAAAATGAAAAACTCATCGATGATTTCGATTATCTTTCCAATGCTGCTTCTGCCCGGGAATGTACCGGACTGATCCCATTTCTTCCAACTTCGGAAGCCGAACTGGAATCCTACAACGATGTGTATCAGTACCGCCCTCCCGTGATCCCAAGCAAAAATGGATTCACTGAGAAAAAAGCCGCTCCATACAAGTAGTTCCCCGAAAGGTCTCCTCTAAAAAATAATGAATTGAAAATAAGAGACCTGAAAATAATTCTATTTTTCCATTGTCCTGTTTTCTACAAAATGTTATAATAGCGTCAGTATACGAGAATTTTCAACATTTCTCGCATATTGGCGCTATTTATTTGCGCTTCTGATCAAGATTTTTCGCATCGGTATGCTTAGCTTAGGGCATCCTATTTTCCCTGCATACTGATGCTGCCATCCGTAAAGAAATGGATATTACCGGTCATCCTATTACAGGATCCCAATAACAGGAAAGCGAGGAATAAGAGACAATGAAATGTCCGATATGTGGAAAAGAAGTCGAATTACAAAATAAACAGGTCGGAACCGATGCAAGCGGCACTCCGGTCTTTCATGAATATGCAGTCTGCCGTGACTGTAAAAAGCAATGGGATTTAGATAAACAGCGTGCAAAAAAACGCGCGGAAAAAGCAAACGCATCCGCGCAGAAGAAAACCAGAACCCCGGAAAAACCTGTTGCTCCGGCACAGAAACCAATTTCCGAAAAAAAGTCGGTTCAAAAGGCGGCTCCAATTGAAAAACCTGTCGAAAATCCGGCAGAACGACCAGTGGATCCGGCTCACAAAAAAAATGCAGTTTCTGCTCCGAAAAAAGGCAGTTCCCATGAGAAAAAAACAGTTCCCCAAAAACCATCTGCAAAAGCAGTAAAACCGACTTCTGAAAAAGAAAATGTACAGGTTGCCAAAAGCACTCACACAAAAAAAGAAACAGCTGCCAAAGCAACCGTAAAAAGAGATGTGACAGCCAAAGCTGCTGCCGGGAAAAAAGAATCCGCCGCCCAAAAATCTGCTCCGCACAGCAGACCATCTGCCCCGGCAAATTCTTCCACTTCCAATACCACCGTAAATACAGAAACAGAGCAATATTACGGAAATATTCCTCCGGAGCACGTCCGCGCCAAACGGGAACGTGCCGTTCGGCAAAGTTACGAGGAAATGCTCGCCACAGATCCGAATTACAAACCACGTAAGAAAAAAAGCGACGCAGAAAAACTTCCGCAAAAGAAACGCACAGAAGATCCGGAATCTGTTTCTGAGACCTCTAAAAAACGTCCGGAACCAGAAAAGAAACGCCCGGTTACCAAACCGGAATATGAAGAAGAGGACGATTTCGAGGAAGATGATGATTACATTTATTATGTACCGGCAAAATATCGGGTTGTCCGTGTAATTCTCGGAATCCTCTCTATCCTTGGCTTCGGATATTTCGCATACCGCGGTTTCCTTGCCGGACTGGATAATATCGCTTCCGGCGGACAGGCTTCTTCCGGAACAACTTATATCGTTCTTGCAGTCTGTATGCTCGTCTCCGGACTTCTGCTTTTAATCCTGCAGAACAAACGTTCCGTCGCAGCCTACATCGCTCCGATCATCTTTTATATTGCGGGAGCTGTCTTTGCATTTTTGAAACGAGACGGGGATTCTATTCTGCTGTACAGTGCGATCGTCAGCGCCGTTCTCGCTGTCGTTTTAGTAATTCTCTGCGCGACTTCCCGCAATCAGGAAGATGAGGACGATTACGATGAGGACGAAGATGATGAATTCGAGGACGAGAACTTCGAGGATGAGGATGATTACGACGAAGACGACTACGATGAGTTTGACGATGAAGATGATTACGACGAATTTGACGATGAAGACTGATTTTCTCGCCTTTCTGTAAGGTTCTTGATCAGTTTGCAAATCAAACAGTATATTCTGGCTTATTTTGAAAGGAAGACTTTGAAATCTAATTTTTAAGTCTTCCTTTTTTCACGCTTTTTCCCGCCCCACATATAGTAAATAAGAAAAACTGCTGCTTGATACAGGAGGATTTATGAAAAAGCGTTTACTCACATTTACACTCGCCGCAGTGATGATCCTTTCATTACTCACTGCATGTACCGCAAATGACAGTAAGGAGACAACTGCAAATCCTGACTCTAACCAAACGGAAGAAACACCCTCACCCGAGAAGTCACAAAATAAAGAACTCGTCGATGTAACACTGAATGAAGTCGCACATTCTATTTTTTATGCACCGATGTATGCCGCGATTGAAAACGGTTATTTTGAATCAGAAGGGATTAATCTGGATCTTGTATGTGGATTTGGAGTCATGTAGTTAGTACAAGACGTTTTTTCCTTGAAAACACTGGATCCGACGCAAGTTGCCGGATTCTTTTTTATACTTTCAACGCGCCCGATCCGTCAAACCGGTACTCTTTCCCATCGATCACGACAATCTCATTTGCCGCCATCACACCGTCCTCTTTCAGATAATACCGCTTACCGTTTTCTGTAATCCAATGGCAACGCATCATCGATCCAACCGGCTGACAATTCTTATCCTTGTTGAAGTAGTACCACGCTTTTTCGGAATCCACCCACTGGAAGCCAGTGACCATCGTACCCTCTGCATATTTCCCCTCTTTTTTTGGCCGGCAGTAATATTTGTAATCGCCATCCTTAAATAGTCCAGTCACCATCGATCCGAGAGGATGTCCATCATTGGAGCGCCGGAAGAAGTACCACTCTGTACCATCCAGAACGAATCCAGTCAGCATCGCGCCCTCCGGTTTTGATCCGGCTTTTCGATTGAGGAAGTACCAATAGTCTCCGTCTTTTAGAAATCCACGAACCATCTTACATTTATCATTAAAGTAGTACCACAAACCTTTCAGGCATCTCCATTGATTTTGGATTGCATATCCGTAAGAATCAAAGTAGTACCATTCCCCAGCAAGTTTAACCCACTGATTCTTTGGATAGCTGCCATCAGCATAACGATACCACCAGCCTTTAGCATCTTGAATCCATTTGTCTGTACTGTTCATAAGCTCACCAATCCTCCTGATAAAATATGCCTTTGTTGCATCAAATCCGCCGTGGATCTCTACGGATCTGTGCGGACAGGACGTTGCGAAAAACTCCTGATGTAAACGAACTGTGTCGTTGTTCGGCGTGATCCCCCACGCTTTGAATTTAGATGCCACAAGAGCCAGCGCACGCTCTTCATTAGCTTTGAACACGTTCACGTCCCCCATGCTCTGGCAGACCTCGACAGAATAGAACTCATTGTTTCCCCAGCCATCGCCGCAATGCCAGGCACAGTTCCAGTCATCCTCGGCATGGACCGTTCCGTCCGAACACACATAGTCGTGTGCAAATCCGTTTTCCGGATTGATTCCGGGAAGCCAGTTCTGATAATACGATGCGTTTGCATTCTGACTTCCGGCATCGTTGTGGATCACTGCCCCGATCGGGTTGTGCCCTCGGTTTCCTGCGATTCCGTTAAAAATACTCATATGTACTCCTTTCCCCGGTGTTGCACCGGTGCAAAATAAAAAGAGCCTGTTTCCAAGCTCTTTAGATGTTTTTGATTTATCTTCCAATATTTAATTTTACCATTAACGCTTCCTGCAACAACTGCGAAAAGTTTACCCCTCTGTTCACAGCTTCCTCATTTAACCATTCCGGAATACTAAGTGTCTTTTTAACCGCACGCGAATTATGCTTTTTTTGATACTCCAGCATATCAAATTCTACGATCACCAATACTCCGTCTTCTATATCTATTTTATTGATTTCTGTTGGATCTGGAATAACATCACCATCTTTTTTTCTTTCTGTCAAACAAAGCCCAAGTGCCTCTACCGCCATTTCATATGCGTCCTGCATATCGTCTCCCTCTGTCAGACATTCCGGTAAGTCTGGAAATGACACCCAAAATCCGCTTTCTTCCGCTGTATGAAAAATAGCTGGATAAAATAATTTGTTCATACGTAATACCTCGCTTTCTTTTCAGGCGCGGGACTATTTCAGTCCCGCTTGTTTCAATATTGCCTGCTCCAATCCTTTTTTCATAGCTTTGGAGTGATAAGGAACAATAACTGTCTTTCCAGTCACCTGATTCTTCATTTTTACATGAGAACCATTTTGACTAATTTCCTCAAACCCGTTTTTCTTGAGATGTTTTATCATCTCTCTCGGCGTCATTGGCATCTTTTGTATCTCCTTTCCTTATCGTGCCTCTATTGTATCACGTATTTTTACGTATGTCAATATTTTTACGTGTTTTCACGTACTATTTCTTATTATATTTTGTCCTGCTCCACATCTCCGTTACTTTTTCCCAGCCGCCGGTTGAAACCAGATAAACAATAAACGCCGCCAAGAACGAAGCAAAAATGTAATACCACTCGATTGTAATCTTATAATAGATACACAGGATCACGACCGCAACCGGTGTGATGATCATGGCTGCCACGAGCGCAACCACATTCGTCTGTATCTTTTTCAGATACGGCATCTCTTTGATGACCTGTACGATCGCGCTGGTCATAAACGCCAGCACGCCGATCACCATAAGTAAACACGTTACATACTGCATGAAAACTTCCATATTCATAATCTTCTCTCCTTTAATCCCTAATCGGTAATTTTTCAATTTCTTCCAACAACTTTGTCACCATACCATTTCCACCAAGCGAATGATAGGCATCATACATCTCGATGAAATTCTCTAAGCCATGCTTTGTTATGTAACCTCTCTCTGTCCATTTCTCATGATATTCTATAAGCTGAACTCGCAGAAGTAACATCGTTCCTTTGCTGTTCGCATCTCGATCTTTCTTCTGATTTTTCAAAAGCCATACCACATACCCAAGCAAAGTAGGCATGATGATCGCACAGATGTCTACTATGATTCTTTGCATGTTACTCCCCTCTACATCTCTTCTTTCAGCGCTTTCTCAACTTTTGCTCTCCATCTTTCCGGCACATCGTCAATTGTGATTGTTCCGTCATGGATCTTCATAAGATAAAATTTCACCATCTTAATTTCCTCCCATCATTCCAGCCAGTTCCATGATTGCTCCGTCTTGTACTCCCTGACCCTTTTGAAGCTGCTCGATCGCCAGTTCCATTTCTGTTTTCTGTCGGATCCCAAAGGTGGCATGGATCTTTCCATCCCTGGCAACATCCACCGCAGAGAACAACGGAAATACCAGTTTCATGTTCCGGTACTCTCCGGTCACAGTTTCATCTGTTTTAAACTGCACCTCATCCAGATTGCCAGTTTCTCTCAGTGTTTCTGCTACTGCTCCAAGTGCCGTCCAGTCACCCACAACCGTGGTGATTGCACTCAACGCAGCTTCTTCCATGATCTCCAGTTCCATTTTGTTTTTTAGTACCATCTTTTCCATTCTGTTTGACCTCCTTTTTTTATTTTTTGAATGAAAATGCATAATAAAAAGCACCCACTCGGATGCTCTTTAGGATACATTTTTAATTTTTCTGTGTTAAATGGCAAAACGATGTTTTCCGGAATAACACCTGATCAAAGTCAAAATGGATTAACGTTTAATCGGAATTTTATGTATGTAAATTTAAAAAACAAATTTGGAACAGAAAATAAAAATTCTTTCTTTGTTTTTGATGATTCTGACAGATCCGAGTGGAAATCTATCCCAGACGCAATGCCTAAATCAGGAGTAATAATCGGGTACAGAGAAGTTTTGTATTTTGGAAATAGTCATCTCCTTGTAAAAGTGACTGAGTTTTATCCAGTGCAAGGAAGACAACATTCTACATTTTATAATACAGGGAAGTGGACACCCTGGAAAACCATTACGCCAGTTTAATCTTGTGCAATCTGATACATCCAAGCTCGAGCGTATTCAGTGCTCTTATAATGTAGTGAAAAATAGCCGTCGTTTATTTCGATTTTTTCTGTACGTGACTCACCGATAAGAGTGTATCTCCAAGCGTTTGGTCTGACAAACACTAGGAAAGCGTAAGGGGGATATAAGTCGGTGCTGCCATTATAGCTTCGCACAACTATAAGTAACATCGAATTTCTTGGGATAACGCTAGGTAGAGTTATTTTCGTGCCACCGTTTTCTCCAGTGTGAGCAGTGCCAAGATATTTGATTTTTCCAAGATTGCCATTTAACACAATACCGCCAATCCACTACCAAAATATTTCCACGCACACCAAAAACACCGGACTTGCACCGATGCAATTTTCACCTATTCATGTTCCCTTTTAAGCGCTCAAATATTTGCGATGGTGATATGCAACGCTTTCCTGATCAACCGTACAGTACCTCATTGTCGTTTCAGGTTTAGAATGCCCTGCCAGAATCATTGCTTCCTGTAATGGCATCCCTCTGTTCAGCGCATTTGTAAGCGCCGTTCTCCGGAATCGATGCGGATGTGCCTTTTCCACATCCGCTTTTCTTCCGATCCGCCGGATAATGTCCTCTATTCCATTCTTTGACAATCTCTTGTGCGGAGCTTTCACCCCAACGAACAGAGCCGGATTCTCGTCTGTACGGCTTTCCAAATACTCACGCAAGTACATATTTGTCCGGTCATTCACATACACCGTACGTTCCTTTCCACCCTTACCGAATACAATCAGATCCTTACTTGTAAATCGGATGTCTGACCGGTTCAATTTAGCAAGTTCGGAAACTCTAACGGCTGTGGAATACAAAAATTCCAACATTGCCTTGTCCCGGAGATTATTGCATTGCCGGAGCATCTTCTCCCTCTCCTCGTCCGTGTAAGGTTTTTTCAGGACCTGTTCCACCTTGATGTCCTCTACCAGAATCATCGGATTCTTCCGCACGCGATCGCGATCCCGCAGCCATGCGAAGAAACTGCTGTACACTGCACGGACATTTTTCAAAGTTTGATTGCTGATCCGCTTGATGCGTTTGTATGCTCTCATATATGCGCTGATGTCCCCCGGAAGTATGTCAGCCACCGCCTTGTTAATGTAAGACAGCAGCCGACTTAACTCGTACCGGTATCTTTTGATCGTTTCTGGGCTCTTTCCCTCAAGCGCTTTACTCATCAGAAAGTCCTCCATATCGTCTCTCCAACTTCCATCCACTGTCCGTAATTCTGTCCGCTCCATCAATTCGCATCCAGCAAAGACCATATACAGCACGTTCCGCAATTCCCGAAGCTGTTCCTCCTGTAATGCCTCTTGCATCCGATGTAACACATCCATGATTTTCCGTTCCATCTTGCCATCTCCTTTTTGCTTTATTGTAACAAATCTCGGAAACTGCTTACTGTGTTAAATGGCAAGTTGCTTCCTGTCACGATTTTCACAGGTGCAAGAGCGTTAAATAGTTCAGAATTATGGAATGATAGCATGAATTTCAGTCTATTCTCTAAAGTCGATATTTGTGTAGATTTTCAAGGAAGCGCGTATATCCTTCCATTTTATACGCAACATAACGATGATATTGTACAAGCATTTAGCTTTAATTCCATAAATGCAACAGATAACAAATGTCGGATTATAACCGGAAAACTCAAGTTTGCCGGAAGATATATAACACAAATCGGAATCGCAATGAGTTATGATTTAAATCCGTTTCAGCAATTGGGTGCCGACACTATTACTGTTACACAAATCATAGGCTATAAATAACTGGCTCTTTTTACTTGTATCTTGGCTTGAATCTTACATATGATACAGCAATATCACCAGAACTCTGTCCCTTGACAGTAATAGTACGGCTACTTACATCACTGGTTATCAAATAGGTGCTATCCCCAGTTAGTTGTTTGACGTAAATACTTGCGCTCATAGATATAATGTGCCATAGCGCGCTATCTGATGTGATGAGAAAGAGTGATTCTCCGGTAGGCACTTTGATTTGATACGGCTGTGCGATATATCCGGTAGAATATATCAAATTATTAATATTTTCGGTTTTGCCATTTAATTCATTAACTTCATCTTTCAGTTTCTTTGCCAGTGTAGCATCTGGAATGTGTCCTGTCTCCGTTGCTGTAAAATCTTTTACGGTATCCTCAAACACATGTGACTTGAACTCTCTGACTGGAATCAACGCATCAACGCCCTCAATCGCCGTACCATTCAATCGCACACGGCAGAATGGCTTTTGTGATGTAGACACTCCTGTTCTAATATCCGTATTCTCTACTGACGGATCTACCGCATCACTTGCTTTTGGCTCGCCTGTGATAACCTTAAACGCAACGCTTTCCACACCGCTCTCATCCTTATTGTATTCAAGGACTACGATGTCACGTCTTAACATTCCTTGCGTACCGGACTCAATCACGATGTTCTCGCTCTCTCCGTATCCAATATATACCTGTCTTCCATCGATCACTGCCACTCCATCTTTAACCGTGATCTGGTTCGCCGTCTGGATGGCGGTTTCCATTCTATTTCCGATCGGCAAGATGGTATCCTTTCCAAAAATACCTCTGTTAAAATCTGCCCACTGATCAGCAGTCACATGGTCTTTTCCTTGATACCCTGTTACTAATTCTATCGCCATTATTCTTCTCCTTCCACTTTATACTCGATTGATAAGTCACCCTGTTCAATCTTCACGATTTTTTGTACGACCGGCTTTTGCAGATAAATTTGTTTTTCATAGTCTCTTCCGCCAATAATGTCCCCGATCTGCACGTCCACATCCTGTACGCTCATCGCCATGACCTTTTTCCCCATCAATGACACAAGCTGTTCTTTCCCCTTTGTCGTTAAATCCTCGATACTTTCTGCGTTGCTATAATCGTATACCGCCATCCGTTCGTTCAAGCCGGTATAATATTTTTTCTGGGAGATGCTTCCGTCAAGCTGTACATACAGATGCACCACTTGTCGGTTCTTCAATTCGCCTTTTCCAAGGCATATCAGATGGTTAATTCCTCTTCTGGATTCGCTCATATTAATCGCAATCTTTGAATCCTGAGAATATTCAATCTCACTGGACAGATTCTGAATCGGAACCGCCGACAGGATCACGGAAAATGGTTCATTTGCATCACCCTGTTTGATTTCAATGTTCACCCTTGCATTTACACGCTTGAGCATCTTTGTAAATCCGGTTAGTGCATCGGTATATCGGTCAAACTTGTATATTCCCACGTCAATCCCGCTTTTCTCCTCTGGAATCGTGAATAAACCATCGTAGACGCTGCCGATGATCTGACGGAATACATCGTGTGCATCTCCGGAAACCGTCCGGTAATCTTGTCCAGAAGGCGGCTCAATGATATACTGCTGCAAGAATTTTCGGAACGCATTCCCCCGCCATGTCTCCGTTGCCGAATTTGTCCATGAATCGGATTCCTCAATCAGTGCACCGTATTCTGTGCCGGGGCAGATCAGATACATTCCAAACGCAAGTGATCCTCTGGGGCATGTAATCTCTACATCGTTCGTATCCCCGATGTCAAAGTCAACGGAAAAAGAATCCGGAAGTTCTCCCTCTTCCATTTTGTTCGCGTTCGCAATTATAAACTCCATTCCGGCTCACTCCTTTCATCTTTCAGCAAAATATCAATTCCATAAGCGCCCGACCAACTAACTGGACTGACACCAGACGGAATTTTCTGGAATACCGAATACTGTTTCCCTCTGGAATTATACAGATTCGTGATTTCCCCCAAACGTCCGATCTTGATCACAGTTCGATTAGCGCTGTCAATTACAATACGTTCGCCCTCATATACGGTCGCATGTACTGTATACGGATGTCCTGCGATCAGTACGCTTGGAGTATCAGCAAATCCGTAAATCGTCATAACAAAATTGCTTGCTGTGAACGATGGATTTTCAATAGTCTCCTGTCCGCGAACTCCAACAAAATCAAACGGAAGGTCGAACAATGGATACCGAACCTTTCTCGTTGATTTCTTCGATAAGTCGAAGCTAAATTCTCCAAACACTGCTTTATTTTCCAATGCCTCTCGTTGTGGCTCCTCACCAGTAATAACCGACGGTTTGTTCTCGCCGCCGCTCAACTCCGGCTTTGGCAAGTATTCAACCTTTTTCTCTCGAATCCAGTACTTAGAATCCGTAGCAAATTTAAGCGACAGCTCCATGTACTGATTTCCGATTAAGTATCCAGTCTTCTGGCTACCGATGATATATCCTGACAGATAAAAATCTCCGCAGATAAACCGCCCCGGTTGACTCTCCAAGACGTCAATCTCTGCAATGGAAAACAGCCTATTCTTTGCTTCAGCTCCCTTGCTCTCACTTTCGCACAAAATAATCAGAGGAATGGCTTTTTCCACCACTCCTCTTGAAAATGCCGTGACACGCTCTGCTCTTGACGTATAGTCCCACACATAGTCTCTCAGTTCATTCTGATTGATATAAATGCCGTCAGCGCCACCACCGAAGCGCTCGCCCTTATGGTTTTCATATATAATTTTCTCAAGCATAGCGTCTCACCACCCTTGCTACCTCTCTATCATTAATCTTAAATACTACATAGTTTACTAACACATCCACGATCACTGCTCTCAGACCTCCATTGGTCAGCCAGTTCAGTAGTTCTCTCAGTAGTGCGGCTGTCTGATCATTTCCATTCTTGCTTGCAACTGCTGCCTGAATCATATCCATCAAGTTTTGCGTTCCGACCACTGTTTCACTTCCAGCTTCACCGCCTGCTAAGAATTGATTCGTTTTCGCATTATATCCAAAAATGGTCGGCTGATCCATGATCATACCATCATCCATCGCTTTCGCATACCACTCAATCCCAAAGCTCGGAAGCGAACCTTTTCCACCGATTCCAAATGGCGCTTCTCCACCGTCCACACTGATATGCGGCAACTTCAGATCCGGTAAAGACCAACTAAAGTTAAATGCGTTCTTAACGGCATCTATTGCGTTGGAAACTATGTTTCTCACCCCATCAAAAATAGAACTGAACTTGTCTCTAATCCCATCCAAAATGGATATGACCGTATTCCATGCGCCGTTCAGTCCGTTAGAAATCGTATTCCAGATTCCATCAATAACGCCTGACACAGTACCACTTATGCCATTCCATATTGAAGATACCGTATTCCAGATACCGTTCAGGATTCCAGACACGGTTCCGCTAATTCCGTTCCACACAGAAGATACCACGTTCCAAATGCCGTTTAACACACTGGACACGGTTCCACTAATGCCGTTCCAAATAGAGGACATTACATTCCAGATTCCATTCAGGATACCAGAGATCGTATTATAGATGGCATTCCATATCATCACTTGTGTATTCCGGATTATATTGAGTACACTACTTATTACACTGCTGATCGCATTCCAAACGGACGTGATCGTATTCCGGATGCCATTCACGACAGAAGATATGATAGACGATATAGCGTTCCAGATGCTCGTCAGCACATTTTGGATTGTGGTTGTGATAGTCTGCACGGTATTCTTAATCGAATTCCACACTGTGGTTATTGTATTCCTGATACCATTCACCACTGATGTAATAATAGCCAGAATTGCATTCCATATACTGGACAGTGTATTCTGCATTGTCGTGACGATGGTCTGCACGGTATCCTTGATGCCTGTCCACACTTGTATCACAACGCTCTTAATCTTGTTGACAGTATCCGACACAAACGCCTTGATCGCTTCCCACGCCTGCGTAACTGTTTCTTTAATCTTAACAAGCGCATCGCCGATAAATGTCTTCACAGCCTCCCATGCCGCGATCACATTGGCTCGGAACTCATCATTTGTGTTCCAAAGTACAACCAATGCTGCTACAAGTCCCGCAATAAGAGATATGACCAAGACAATAGGATTCGCATTCATCGCCGCATTGAATAACCATTGTGCTATCGTAGCGCCCTCATTCGCTTTCTTATAGGCTTGCCAAGCCCCGGTTATCGTCCCAATAAGACCAGAAATCGCCATGACGCCTTTTAATGTCACGAACCCTGCCACAACTCCAGCGATCAGTGGTGACCATTCTTTGAACTTCTGTAAAATATCCGGCATCTTCTTAGATAAGTCCTGTACTTTTTCTGCTGCCTTTCCGACGATCTCCACCACTTTCGGCAAGACATTTGCCCCAAGTACTGCTTGGAAGTCTTCCCATGCCTGTTTCAGATTTCCCGTCTGGTTTGTCCATGTATCCGATTCTCGTGCAGCTTGTCCCAGTGCGCCGGATACCGCATTCGCATCCTCCACCATCTGCAACAAGGTCAACTGCTTCTGATCTTCCGCCAAGTCTTGGAATGATTTACCGTATAATCTGTTCGCCGCTTCATTTCTGGTCACTTCCGTACAGGACAATCCGAGTGCGGAATCATTCTCATAGTTTCCTTTCAAAAACGACTGCAACGATTCTGTGGTCTCTTCCAGCGACCTATCATAAAATGCCGCACTGTCCGCTACTGCTACCATTGCACGGTCAGCAAGCCCCAGAGCACTGGATGTATCCATTCCGGTTGTTTTCGCAAACGCAGCGATCTGCGTATAGCTGCCTTTCATCCGGTTAACCTGAATCCCTGTATTATCCGCGATATTTGCTAACGACTGGGATGCCTGGCTTTCCATATCACCAAACACTTGTGTGAACTGGGACGATGCCGCATTCGCATCTGCAGCGGCGTTGATACAGTTTAATCCAAAATCTTTGATCTTATCCACGGCGAAATAAGTACCGACCGCTGCTCCGATCTTCTTAAACGCTCCGCTGATCTTCCCCTCGGAATCTTTCGCCTTTTCTGTTGTATCGTCAATTTGTTCATTTGCATCGGCATTTTGAATCGCGATCGTTCCGAATAATTTAAACAGTTCCATTCAACGCGTCATCCCCCTTTCTATTCTTCCGGTACGAATGCGTCAAGCAATCCCCAAGAATCCTTGACCGTATTTTCCAATTCTCTTCTCGATACCGGCGCCTGTGGCTTCATAGATTTCCGGAACTCGTCGAAAGATTTGTCGAATACTTTGGCAAGGAAATATTCCCATTCCCTCTCTTCCTCAGTCACATCCCAAAGCATGGTCACAAATTCCGATAATTCACCATCTTCTACTGCTTGCTCAAGCAAAGAAAAAGGACTCGCATATCGGTGATATAGCAAATCCTTGAATTTCAATTCCCCTATTTGAGCAATTTTGAAACAGCCTTCATAAAACCCACAAATTCCTCCCTCTTGAGCACATCGACCACAAGACCAAAGAATACGTCCATCGGGAGATCTTCCACTTCCGTCTTTGTTTTTCCGGTCAAGCTGGCAAGGAATACAAAAACCTCCTCACCGACTGCCGGAAGATTTTCCAAGATCACGTCCACAATTTTCAAAACCACATTGACGCCGACCAGCCCTGCCAATTCTTCTGCGTTTCTTTCTTTACCATCTGAAAATGCGGCTGTAATCGCGTTGATCTCTTCTGGTTCAAAACATTTCCCAAAATCATTCAGTCCAATCTTGCGGATGATCTTGACCATCGGGAAAATATCTTTTGCACTCAATGATCTGATTTCAATTGTTTCTTCTTTCTTGCTCATTCTTCGTTACTTCCTTTCTGCTTTGCTTTTCTTCCTGCTGCACTTCCGGTGACACGCTCAACGAGTCGCCCAACCGAGAGGATCTCTTTTTCCCTCTCGGCTGTGATGTCCAAAATATCCCCAATTCTTCGCAATTCCCCGGTATGCCTGTCGCGAAATTCTTCGATCACTTTTACTTTCATAATCGTTCTCCTTATGCCATCGTTGTTGGATAATAAATCTTGTACGGAAGTGTGGTTAAATCTGCGCCGATTTTCTGACTACACCGGAATGTATATTTTCCAATTCCCGCTTCCTTGTTCTTGCCCTCGATGGAAAGCCCACTCGTGCACAAAGCATTTTCCATGATCACAATGATCGGCGTTCCTGTCAGTGTCTTTCCTACAAATGCGATGTTCTCCCAATAATCCCCTTTTTCAATCCTCGCTTTCGACACGATGCTGCTGTATCCCTCGATCTCAGACTCTGTCCCATTCTTTCCGATAACTGCCGCCTTGATGATATCCGGCGTCAGCTCCGCAAAATTGATTTCCATCGAAGCTGTTTCACCCGTCTTCACATCCAACTCTGCGACTGCAACAAGTGCGCCGTCCACTTCCACCTGTGTCACTTCCGGGATGATTTCAAATTTACTGCCCCCAGATGTTGCTCCGACCAAAGATTCCTCAAAGTTCCATTTCTTCGTACCGGAACTATCAAACTTCAATCCTTTGTGGATTGTACCTGCTCCAAATGGGATATTTTCCGGCGTCTTTTCTGTTACTCCACTGCTTTTAAATTCTTCTCCTAATGCCATATTCATCTCACCTTCCATATTTTCAAACTTAAATTAACTTGTAACTTATATAGGTCTTCCGCTCCGGACGGAACGTAAAATGCATTCGCATAAGATGCAACAAGCACAGATTTACTCGGAAGAAGGAAGTGCTTCCCTGTCATCGGATCAAACGCTTCTTCCAATTTCATCCGCATCTCTTCCAGTCGCATCCTTGCATTTGCTCCTCGGCAGAAGCCAGTCAAAAGAAAGCTCTTTTCTTCTGCTCCGTCTTCCGTCATCGGTTCGAACTCCGAATATTCTCCGACAAAATAGGGATTCGTATTTTCGCCTGTCCATTCAAGGAACTCGTACGGAACACCGATTCGCCCTAATTCATCACTTATTACTTTCAGTATTTCTTCCATGCTTATCCACCCATCTTGCTTTTCAATATCGCCGCATATCGTTTAATCAGCTTATTCTTCAACTCCGTGAACGCATTGTGCATCGGTCGTCTCGGTTTCTTTCCTTTTGTGTAGTAAAACTCACCCTTTGGCGATTGATACACCCATCCGCCTTTTCTGCCGTCTCCGCGCAGTGCATATTCTCCAGTTCCAAATTCCTCCCAGATGGCATTTTCCAGATTGCTTCCGATCTGTCCGTACTGTTCGCCTGCCATAAAACTACCGCTTACCTTGTACGAATAAGAACCTTTCGTCTGTCCTGTATCTACTCGGCTATTCCTCTGCGTTTTGGACTGCAGTTCTCCGCACGCTTCGTGGATAAACGCTTCTCCGGTTTCAAACAATGCTTCCTTGACTTTTAGCCGATTATCCTCAAACTCAATTCCCATGTCACTGTCCTCCTACGAATCTCAGATAGATTTCAAGCTGTTGATTCAGTTCCATTGGATTGTCAATCAGCAGAATCTCATAGACCTTTCCGTCGATGATCATCCTCACTTGTTCTGGATCCGCGTCAATCGTCCGATAGTCACACAGAAAAATGTGTGTGGATTCCTGAATCTTGGCATTGTATGTCGTATGCTTCGAATCGCCATTTGACAGATCAAGAAATCCGGTAAGGACCACCATTTCTTCCCATGTATGCTCAACTGCTCCGATATTGTTTTTCACCGGCTTGCCTTTTTTCTGCACAATGCCAGTCTTGTTTCCACCAATCATGTTAAAACCTCGCTTTCACATAAGGTTTCAAAAATCCAAGTAAGCTGACCGGATACCCCATCACGGAATTGTTCGCATCCACGTCCGCATAAGTCACAGAATGCCGGGACAGTGTTTCCGATTTGATCCCTGTCTTGCTCCGGTATTGCGCATCCCATTTCAACATTTCAAGTGCTCCCGATTTAACGTCTGCCGGATATTCGATTTTGGTCACAAGATTTTTGGGGTATGGAAACAGTTCCGGACTGACTGCAATGGAATCTTCGTTCACGGAAGTGATCACATACAGTCCATCATTCACATCGGACTTTGTAATCTGGATAGTATCTCCGACTTTCAAATATGGGGATCCCCCTTTCAAGGCATCCCCTGTGCTTTCTGCCAGAAACCGAACGAACCGATTCTGGAAATTATTGTTCGTATAGGCACGGATCATAAGCTCCGCGGCTTCTATCTTTGACATCAATACAGAATCGGAGAGACCAGAGAACTCTGGCATCTCCTTAACCTCTTTCAGTTCCAGAATCATATCTGCTCACCCCTTACGCGATTGTCGGTTTTTTGAATTTCGCAATGACTACTTTTGCATCGTTTGTAAGCGCACATCCGTAGTACTTCGTTGCCGTTACATCGTGTCTCTGTTTTTTCGGGAACCACTCATGGTCTACCTGTGTTTCTTTCTTCAAGAAGATAGTCAATGCCGGGAGCTCATCTTCTGTGTACTCTGTTTCTGCATTATCCGGCTCCATCTTGATGATCGGACACTCGTAAAATGTGCTGTTCAGTTTCACCTTTGCAGATTTCTTAACCCAACAACCGGCAATTTTTCCGATTGCTCCATTGACTGCCACACCGGCTGTGAATTTATCCGCGGACAAGAAGTCTGGATCTTTCAGAAGGTCTGCTTCCATTGTCGGATGGATAAACATTACTTTCTCCACACCGTCTTCTTCGTCTTCGAACTTGCACACTGCGTCTACAACGCCTTTATAACCGATCACTGCGGTACCGTCACCGGATGTAGTAGTTGCCGTGTAAGCGGCTGCCAAAAGATCGCTATCAATCTTTCCGTTGATGGATTTCGCAAGCTGTGTCTCTGCCTGTCCGATCGGATTTCCCAGACCGCTGTTGATGGCTGTCTGCAAAATGGACACAGATTTCCCGGCGCATTTAACTTTAAATGTGGTACTGGATGCTGTCAGCTTCGCCGTCTTCATTTCTGCATCGGTATCCGCCGCTGTCTCCGGATCAAAATCCTCTGCATCCCCAACATATTTCCACATCGGCACTGTTTTTGTATCCCCCGGAACACCTTCCAGAGAATCATCGACTTTCGCATAAGGAATCAACTTGTTCTGTGCTGCGATTTTTGCTTCGATCATGTCGCCCATAACCTGTGGGTTGATCACATCTGTTATTTTTGTAGTTGTTACTGCTGCCATACTTTTTCACCTTTTTAACCTTTCATAATTTCTGCGTATTCTTCTGGGTGTTCGGAATAGAATTTCATCCGCTCCGGGTAAGACTTATTCAGAAGTTCCTTCTTGGTCATGCCAGTATTCTGGAATTCATCTTCCTTAATCGGCTTGAATCCATCAATGACTCCCTTGTCCACCTTGCCGCTGAATTGGTTCGGAAGCTGTGTCTTTAAATCTTCCACATATCCTGCCCAGCCTTTGATGTTTCCAGATTCATCCAGCTCTAACACCTGTTCTTTTTCTTTGAGTTTCTCTTTGAGTTTGAAAGTAAGATATTCCACGTCTTCCGCATTCTCCGCTAAGAGACCGACCTTGATTGCACTGTCAATTTTCGTTCTCTGTAATTCCTCTTCCAATGCTTCCGCCCGACTCTTGTAGTCAGCGATCTGATTCTGGATTTCTTCCTGCCCTTTTGTGGCTTTCTGAAGATCGGAGATCAGCTTCTGGGATTCCGCGTCTTTTGCAACAAGGGAATCATGCTCTGTTTTCAATTTCCCATAGCGCAAATCCAGATTCTCTTCTGATGCGGTGTATATCTCGTTCTCTTTCATTGCGTTCAGGATCCCTGTGACCTGTTCGTCCCCAATGCCCTGACTTTTTAACAATTCTTCTAATGTCATTTCGTTTCTTCCTTTCACGTTTACAATTTTTACGAGTTATGTCTCGACTGTGATTGTTAGTCACTGGCTTTTTACGTGTCCACACACGATTTTTGACATAAAAAAGTAAGCAGTTTAATGTCTTACTTAGGACATGCCACTTAACCCCGTGGCTGGGAGATGTTGGATCACCTTACCTTTTCTGCATCGCTTTCAAAAAGTTGCACGATAATCCTCCTTTCTTAAAAATGGGTATAAAAAAACCACCGGTCATGTTCAACCGATGGTCCTAGTACCACATTACCAAATACTCTTCGGGTATATCATCCCCCTTTAAAAGAGTAACCAAATTTCTTGCGGCATGATATACATGATTTTCACACCATTCATACCCTTCTGGGAGCGAGAACTCTTCTAATTTTTCTGAGTTTAAATTCACAGTAATGTGACCAGCCTGTTTGCTGTCTTCCGGAATAATATCACATTCGCCTATCTTATCACTCTTTTTTAAATTTCTTAATCTTACCATAGAATTCACGCGCCTCCTTATCGTAGTTATATTTTGCAGATGCTTTTATATGCGCTTTTTCCTGCGACATACCATCTTGCATCAACTTTTTCTCCAAAATTTCATGGTGGATCAGTGTTAAATCGTGTTGTTCTGGTTTCCCTTCTATGAGTCTTCGCCACGATTCTCCCATCATGTAATCTGGATCAAATTGCCTAACGCCTTGATCTCCCAAATCATGTTCATCAATAAAAATATAGTTTTTTATGCCCTGAATCTCCTGCTCGGAATATCCTGTCGTCTCTGCAATTTTTTTTACATCTGTTGTCATACTTCGAACAAGTCCATAATATCTCTCTGCATGCTTGTTCGCAGCGTCGCTATAAGGATTTCTCGCACCGCTTACAGCCCCTGATTTCATTATATCAAAATCATAAAGACTTTCAACCGAATCCATATATTTTTTCTTAAACGCTTCAAAGTCCTTCGTCTTATCCAAACCGAAATATGTAGCACGTTTTTTCAGTTCATCCAGTTCTTCCTCGTCTAACGCCCACCTTGCTCGTTGTAACAGGCAACATCGACAATTACAATCCTCTTTCGGTTTTCCAAAGTACCCCGGAGCCATTGCTGTCATACCTTCCAACTCAAACGGCTCTTCTAACTCTCGCAGCTGCCCATCCAGTCTTCTGTGGTGTGGTCTGGTCTTATTGTCCAGTGTTGCATCCCACTGCTTTACAATATCTGCGCCCTTTTCTTTCGCGGCATACTGCGCATCCAGTGCAGATTTCTGTTGGATTCGATGCCCTTCCGTTCGTGAGATTACGACCGCACGATTATAAGCTTTCTTAAATGGACTGTTCATCCCCTTTGCAATCTTTTCCGCCATCTCATTCCATGTGGATCCATTCGCCGTGCCTCTCGACAGCTCCGCTCGTATCGATCGTTTCAGATAATTCACATCTTCACCAAGACTATCATACAAACTCTTAGATAGCTTGCTATCTGTCTGCAATGCTTGCACGACTTGTTCTTGATTGATCGGCATGATGATCGGAATCCCTTGGCTGTGAATATCGTACATGGTTCCAATGTAGCCGTTGTGGTAACACTTTTCCAGATATTCGCTGATGGATGTAAACTCTTCGCCTTGAAGATTATCAAGCAATCCGTCCAACTGCTTCTTCAGCACTTCTTGATACTGTTTCTGGTAGATGACACTTTGCAGATTTTCCATATCTCTGCGTCTGGACAAATCAATAATCTTGTTGATGCAATCATCCTGTGCCTGACCGTACACAAGTTTCAGCTGTCTAAGGATGCGCTTCTCTTCTTCAAGATGAGCTTGTTGTACGATCTTCTGAGTCTTGTTCAATTTCGACACCACCTTCTGGAATCACTGCATTCAGTTCCTGCTCTGCCTGCATCATATCGTCTTTCGGGAGCTTGTCCCGGATACTCTCATAGTCGATGTCCAATATCTCACAGATGGCCTGGATAATGGTCTCATCGTCAAGAACGTTATTCAACGACAGCAGCGTATTAATCTGTATCTGCTGTCTCTGCGCATCTGTAAGCTCAATCTGCGCATTATCCTGTGCGTTGGTCATGACTTCTCGGTCAAATACAAAATACACGTCCTTCTGTTGATAGTCTGAGCTGTTCATCCGGTTTACCTCATCCAGAACCACATTTAAAATATTCCGGAACAACTTCTTCAGACGGATTTCCACCTTGTTACACTTCAAATCAAGCAATGCATATCTCGACTTGATCACTACATTCGTAATGTTTCCGTCTCCTGTCTGCGCAGAATTGAATCCCATTCCAAACCGATAGATATTTTTCTCGTCCAATTCCAGCTTCGCCACACGGGCTTGATAGGGGATATCAACGGTCTTGATGTCCACCCCTCCGCCCGGCTCAACCCCAACATGCTTCTTGGCTTTTACATTCTGTATCATCTCATCCAGATTCGCGCCTTGAAAGCCGGATACCACATACAGTGCATCCGTAAAGTCTTGGAGGTTATTGGAAAGGCTGCATGCCATCAGATCATAATCATCAATGAGCGCCTTGATCGGCTTTAAACCTGAGAACTGCTTCCGACCATTATCTAACCGCCAGAACGGTATAAATCCGAAGCCTTTCCCGTACTTCTTCCCTTTCTCATCCGTGTAGATACTGTGATGGCGTGGATTCATCTCGACTGAATCATCTTCCTCAATCTTTCCGTCATCGGTAGATACATAGAAATAAACCCTTTCCTTGTCCCACACTTGAATCCGCTTAATCTTCTTCGCGCCCTTGTCGATCCGGTCAATATACCAGTAGATGTAGTATTCACATCCGTCATCTGTATCCTTAGCTCGGACCTCTACAACACCAATAGAATCCGCGCAGCCAAAGCGTGTCTTTCCATCCTTTCCTGTTGATGCATACAGATATTCAAATCCCTTACTGACTGCGCCGGTCAAAAGTTCATATATCTCTGAATAAAAATCATCATCAAAGTACTCATCAAGTATGGTCTGTAATTCCGGCTTATCTGACCGGAAAATATTCCCTTCCCCCGACAGCATATACTGAACTTGCTGATCGACCAGCTCTGTAAAGAACGGATGACTGATCCGGATGTTGCTCTTGAATTTATCAAGCCGCAGTTGACCATCCGCATCATAGTAATAAATCTGATAATTTAAGATATCGTGCTCACCATCGTAATATTTCTGTCCTTGCCTTGCAAGCCGCTTCCGCTCACTCGTGGAATCGTCAGAAATAAGTTGTAGTATCTCTTCTTTTTTCAGCATCTCAATCACCCCTTTCCTAGTAGAGCCATGTGTTCGGCTCGTAAAATGCTAATGTTACGGAATCTGCTATATCCGGACTTCCAAGTCCTCTTGCCTTCATATCATCTTTACTCTCAAGCTGTATCTTGCCTTTTGATGTAATCTTCTGCTTCCGGCTCGACAGCTGCTTAATCATCTCGGCATCGTTCGGCATCTCCAACGTAACCGGTTCCCCTTGTATCATATGACTCAAGTTTTCTTCCAGAGCATCTCTCAATGCTCCCCAGATCTGCGATCCGAGATTCGCATAATATTCATCTGTGGCACTTGCCCCATTGTTCACCGGGATAACGATATACGGCAATCTTTCTTCTGCCACAACCTCCCGTATTCTGTCTGTAACACCTCCACCGACACCGGTATCATCCACCTTGATCACACACTTCTTCAGCTTAGGATATTTCTTCATGTATTCCTTGCACATCAAGATCACATTTCCAGCAGTCTCCATCGTGCTCTTCTTCGAGTATTTCTTAAACGGGAATATCTTCCCTGCAATCCTCGGCGTGATCACAGTCTTATCATCGCCAAAACGTGCGACGTCACAGCCGATGTGAAGAATGTTCGATGTTTCAATCTCTTTTTTCGGAAGTGTGCATCCGCAGGCACATTCAACTGTCTCCAGTGAAATCAGAGAATCCAATGCTCCTTTCGGGAAATCACCGAAAATGCGGACCCGCGCCACATCGGACTCCCTGCCATACTTGTTCAGGAGCATCTCAATGTTCTCCCGGCTTGTCCGCTTAGAATCCATCGAGCTGACCTTATGTGTGTGGAACTTATCCCGGTCTCCATTGTGGGAATCGTAGAAGACTCCCTCTAACCGGTTCGGGTTTCCACACATCAGAAGTTTATTGTCTTTTCCCGTCAACGTTCCCAGAATCGCTTCCATGATCGGATCCGCGACACCAGATGCCTCGTCCACAACGATAAGCATGTGATCTTCGTGGAACCCTTGCATATTCTCCGGCTTCGTTGCGGTCTTCGCGGTTGCGAACCAGCGCTTGTCATCCCCTACCATGTAAACCTTGGTCTTTGTCCATTTCAGAACTTCCTTGACCAGACTCTTATCCAGCCACTTAGCAATCTCTGCCCACAACACATCATATAGCTGCTGCATGGTTGGAGCAGTGGCGATCACACGGGAATAAGGTCGGCAGACCAAGAACCAGATGATCGCTCCGGCTTCCAGTGCTGTTTTCCCCACTCCCTGTCCCGATCGGACAGATATTTTAGAATATTGCGCCAGATCACCCAGCACTTCCTCCTGCCATTCATCCGGATCCATACGCAAGATTTCTCGGAAGAAATCCACGGGATGATCGTAATAATGATCCAGTGCTGTCAATAACTCATTCATTTTGCTCTTCCCGCTTTTTCGATATTTCAATAATGGCTGCTTTCCAGTCTTCTACGGAAGTTTTCTCATCCTCAAGCGATGTATCTACTGGCTTATCCCTCCAATCACTCGGCTTTCGATTCTTCAACCAGAATATCTGTGCTGTTGTGTCTGGGATTACCTGTTTCGTAACCTCTTTAGTAACTACAAGTTCACCATCCGCTTGTTCATTTGGATAATCTCCAAGACTTAATACAAAATCTATATAATCAAAAATTTTTTGGACACGATTTTTACTGTAAAATGGCTGCTTTTGATACCACGATAGCATCTCATGATCTTTCTTTGATGAATTACATTTCTTGCAACAAGGTACTACATTTTCCTTAGAAAGGGTTCCACCCTGATGTAATGGCTTAACATGATCTTTTGTCGGATTACTTGTGTAAGCTCCGCAGTATGCACACTTCCCATTAAAATATTTGATTGCGAACTCCCATTCTTTTTCAGTAAGTTCGCTCTCTCCGTTATGCCGCTCCCTCTGACCAGTATCAACAATCCGTTCCCTTGTTATCTCTTTGTATGAATATCCCAATGCCCTTTTTAGCAGTGCATTCTCAACTTGACGATCAACGACATCTTTTCCCTTTTTTAGGGTGTCCGAAATGTCCGGATACTTATCTTTCCAGCTATTCAATGTACTTCTTGAAATTCCGATATTTTCAGCGATCTGCTCATCCGTCAGACCATCTCTCGCCCAGCCCTCCAGCTTCAGTAAGCCTTCCGGCGTCAGCCAATATTCGTATTTTCCCTTTGCCATCCAGCTCACCACCTTCCAATCTGGTTTATTTTCTCATAAAGCGGAACACCCGGAATCGAACCGGGACACAGGGCGCGACCCTGCACATCTGCCATTGATGATATGCTCCACATAAAAAACGCCCTCCAACCGGAAGGCGCTTTTTGTTTATATGTTTTACAGGGAGGATTACAGACAATCAGAACCTTGTCCCAATTGCTCTAGAATAATTATACCATACTATTTTGTTTAATTGGTTTAATCTTTCAAATATCCGGATATAATTTGAGATACCCGCCCTTTACTATATCCAACTTTCTCCGCAACCTCCCTCTGCTTCTTCCCGTCTATGTAGATCAGTTCGAATATCTGCCGGTCTCTGCTGTCTGGGATCTCCGCTATAAACAGCTCGATTTCCGTAATCAGCTTCTCCACCTGTTCCCTGCGCTTCTCTCTGATCCGGATCTGCTTATCGATCTCATCCATTTCTTTCGGTTCGTCCATCAACACCGATGTCCGTACTTCCGTGTAAGGGAAATCCCTGCTAGATCCAGTCACCTTTCCCAGTACAGTCGGAACATTCTCCTGCCGCTCATACAGTTTATCCAGCCTTTTATCAATCAGCACCAGCTCTCTTTTCAAAGGTCGCAACTGGCTTAGTTTTTTCTTGTCCACCGGCGATCTCCCCTTTCACTGCATTTGTCCCGTACTTTCTCGCTACAAATTCTGCCACGTCTTCCCTGCGCATCTGCTCTCCCTGCTCCCGGATCAGCGTCGCAGCCTGATACGGCTTGTGCCGCATCTGCCGCTTCGCCGCCGCGGAGGGATCATGCTCTGCCATCTGTTCAAGCCCACGCCGTCGGATGTTCTCTGCCTGCTTCCGGCGCTGGGCTTCGTTTGTTTTGGTCTTTCTCAATGTATCACGCTCCTTTAATACAATCTCATTAACGGACATTCTTCTCCGCTTCTTCCAGCCTCGCACTCACCGTCTTCATCAACCGTGTCGCCGTATTTACAGTAATGATCACAAATATCATCACATACTTCTTTGATTATTTTTGTCACACTTTTTCTCTCGTCCATCTTCATCTTTCCGCTCCTTTGAATTTTGATTTTATACGCTTGCATTGTTCCATCAAAGTGATATAATGTTTTACATGCAGATATGGTTCATCGGTAGAACGCTAGCTTCCCAAGCTGGAAAGGCGGGTTCGACTCCCGTTATCTGCTTTTTTATTTAGGCTTGTACGATTCCGGAAAATATTGCCATGCTACAATTTCCTTGTCCCTAGCCTCTACAAATTCGTTATAAATTTCTTTGTAAATATACCATTGTTTGTCTCTAACTCTGTAAAACCCACACTTGACAACTCCGTATGATGTTGCCACATTCAACAATGGATAATATTTTCCGTTACCTGCATCCGGCAACCGCTCTTCCACTGGAATCCAACCGTCATTTCCACTCTTCTTTTTCGAGCTCAAATATCCTTCCAATGCTGTTATGATTGTTTTTAGCACTTCTATGTTTCTAATACATTTTTCATCATTGTTGGTATATTCTTTACTTCCAACGAAACTCCTTATGTTATCTATCCGGTGTAAACATTCTGCAATATGCTCTCTTATTTTTTCTTCCATATCATCATTGCTAGGGACATTTGTGCCCTTACCATCCCCCATATTTGCACATATCACATCCTTAATCGCATTCGCCATATCCACCGCTCCTGCTACATATCCGCTCTCAAACTCAGCCAGCGAGCAGTTCTCTTTTAACCTGTCTATCTCTTCCAAAATCTTCTCTAGTACATTCATCAAATAGCTCCTTTCTGCTTCAGCCACTGCTTAACTCGCTCTACTCCTATGTACTCCATAATTTCGTCATCAACTGCGTCCATGTGGTAGATTGGATATTCTTTATCAGATTCTTGCCACTCATCAGCCATGCAGTCAAAAATCATTACGAATTTGTAGCCATATCCACCGTGGCTATACAGCCACTCGTGGATGCTTTGAGGGTTCGCATCTTTTCCAGATACACGGATGTGTGGATATATTCCGTATCTATCTACTTTCTCTTCTTGGTTCACTTTCATCACTTCACCTCCACATTCTCTCTAATCCATTTTGCTATTCCGTAAATCAGCACTTGTTCTTCCGCTGTTAACGGCTCTTTCAGATACCCGTCAACCGTAAGCTTTTTGTAGATTTCTTTCAGTGTGTCCTCATCCTTTCGCTCAAGTTGTCCATTTTTCATTATTCACTCCAATCTATCGCCTGCCCACAATTATGACAATGATACAAGCATGTTCTTCTACTTTTTCTTTGGATAATCAATCCGCACGAGCAGGCTAAATCTCCATTTTCCAATTTTTTCGTTTTCTTTTGCAATTGTTTTTCCAGTGCTTCGATTGCAGTTTCAAAATATTCAATACAACATCTACGTGATTCCTCACACTCTTTATCATCAATGCGTTTTAACCAATCCACTTGACCTTGAAACGCCTCTATCACTTCTCTAACTTTCTTTTCGTCCACTATCACTCACACCTCCAAAAAATCAACGAATTCCTCGTAACACCGTGGGCATAGAACTATCGTGTCCGGCTTATCCGATTTTCCCTGCTCCGGCTGCCATATATTCAATTTTGCAAATGCTGTATTTGTTCGCCATGTCGGACCGTATACACAATTGAAATGCTCTTTCTGATATGTCTCTGTTATCTCACTTCCGCATCTGCAACACATCATTTCAATCATCCATCCTTTCCGCAGCAGTACCCGACCATCACTCCGATCAGGAACGCTGCCAGTATCAAAATCCTAATTTAATCTTCTTCCTGCATTGATGTTTACATTTATATTTATGTTCACTTCTCCGCTTTCTCCAATGGCTTCCAGTGTTTCCCCGGTTTCAAACCCTTTACGCAGAATCTCTCTTTGTCTGTGTATCTCATTCGTCAATTTGTCCGTTATCCTTTCATATGTCTCTTCTTGGATCTCTTTCAGTTTGCGCAGGCTACGCAGTTCTGTTTCCAACATATGTACAGTATCTTCAAATGTTTTCGCTCCCAGTTCCTTTGTTCTTTCGATTGCATCTATCACCAGTTTCGCGTCCTCTTCTGTTTCCTTTCCGCTTAAATTTTCTTTTATAATATCCAAATCAAATCCTTTATAAAACATGTATTTTTTTCCTTTCCCTCCCCGGAAAATCCGGGGAGTCTGAATCCGCCATCCGGTGAAGTGATGGCTTGCCTGCTCGTATCGTGACATACCTTGCAGATGCTACATGAACGGGTTACTTGTATAGGCAAGACTTTTTTCAGTCTGTGCTATCCTCTTCTCATCTTTATCCATCCCTCCCAACGCAATACCCGACCATCACTCCGATCAGGAACGCTGCCAGTATCAAAATTCCTGTTGCCA
>OBXC01000517.1_pt1 | contig 29326 bp, 43 predicted proteins | sample 1538111 | NCBI WGS metagenome assembly OBXC01 (sample SAMEA2580137, study PRJEB22360) | human gut metagenome | biome: human gut; feature: human-associated habitat; material: faeces | place: Denmark | collected 2008/2010
TACCTCCTTTAGACTAACTCGCTTATAGCTTGTCCATTTTTGCTTTCTGCTTCTAGCCGTTGCTTGCGTAGGAACTGTTTTAAAATCTATATCATCTACTGATATGATAAGTGTTACTACTGAATTTACTTTCTCTTTAGGTAATCTCAAACCACAGATTTTGCAAAAGTTGTGATATTCTAGAATCTCTTCATTTTTGCATCTTGGGCATTGAAGTTTATTCAACATAAACTCAACCTCCTACTCTTTAAGTAATTTATTTATTTTTCATTTGTACCTTAATTCCACTAATCAATATGTATATTATTCTATATCTCCACTTGGATTAATTAGTGGTCCCTCTGAAGCTCTTTTTAAAATTCTAGCTCTTTGCTCATAACTATATGGTAAATTATCTATATAGTTAATGATTGCATTAGCATGTGCATCAACCATGCGTTCTTTTAGGCCCTCTAATCCCTCCTTTGTGGAAGGATAATGCACTCGAACGTTCATATTTTCACCTCTGCTATCTATGTTAGTAAATCTTATGAGCTCGTTAAATTGTCCTATGCCTTGCTACCGCATGTACTAGATTTCTTTAATAAAAATTCTATAAGGCTTCCTTGAGCAAAGTCCTCTAAAACTTCATCTGTAATCCCTAGCACTTCTAAAATTCTTTGATATTCATCTTGTTTAAACCTGCTCACTTTACCCAATTTATTCGACAACGATTGTCTTCCGAAACCTGCACTTGCTGATATTTCATCAAAAGTTTTGTCCATGTCTTTCAAAATCATATGTAAGGCTTTCTTCTTGTGAGGAGATAGCTCTACCCATTGAACTTTCATATTATTCTCCTTTCTTATGTCAATTCTTGAATTAATTTTTATACTAATGTAAAATTTACTTACCAACTCCGCCAAGTTGGAATATAAAATGAAAGGTGGTGTTTTTATGGCAAATCAACATGTAACACCTAAAGATGGTAAGTGGCAAGTTAAAGGTGCTGGTAACTCTAGGGCTACAAAGCTTTTTGATACCCAAAAAGAAGCTATTAACTATGGTCGAGAAATTGCTCGTAACCAACAATCTGAACTTGTAATACATGGTCGTAATGGACAAATTCGTGATAAAGATAGCTACGGAAACGACCCTTGCCCTCCAAAAGATACAAAATATTAATTTTAAAATGATATTTTAATAACAGTATCTTCATTTGCAGTAGTAATCATCTCCTTGGTTATTACTGCAATTTCTTTTTTGTTGTGCTCATCATACACAACTATCTTTTTTACATCTTCTGCCAATAACCCATTATCTTTAATTTTTTTCTTCTCCATTTCTCTTCTCCTTTCTAAGCTAACCTCATCTGATTATTTAAATTACTAATCTTTCTATAAAACTTCACTTAATTTACTAGAAGCGTTGTTAAACGAACAACTTCTTCTAAAAGGTCTAATAGCCTATCAAATTTCATTCGCAAACTAAAACTTGTTATTGTTGAAAAGAAAACTGCAACTGTAAAAATTGAAAGTGTTATTCTCTGTCTTTTAATCTTAGATTCAAGGACAGCTATTTTCTTATCTATCTCTTCCATACTTTCCCCTTTCTAAGCACCTAGTCTCATTTGTGCATTAGCACCTTTAATCATTAGCTTCAACTCTTCGTTTGGTTCCCAGTGTGGAATAATTTCCTTTGCTCTTTCAAAGTCTTTGACTGCTATATTCTTATATGAATTCACTTCAAATACTCTTTTAAGACATCTATGAAGTTGACTAAAGGCTTTCTTTGAAACAGTCTTATTCTTATAAGCTGGTGCATCTGCTCCGCCTAATACGCTAACCACTTTTTTATTTACAAGCTCTCTTATAACTTCCTGTTGCCCATAATCAATAGTCATGGTATTTTCTAGCTTGGTAATTCTACTGTCCATTTCCTGTTGCTTATGGTCTATTGCAAATATGGCTTGTAGTTCTTTGGATAAATGGCTATATGTATTTTGTTTCTCTTCCCTCAAATGAAAATATTCATCCATCAATTGGTCATGTATCTCCCAAGCTAAATCTGTGTCCATAATTTTGATTAACTTTGCGTATCCTCTCTCTGATAGGAGATAAATGTTTTGTGCTTGTATAATCTGTTGCTTGGTATATCCTAATTTAAAAAGTAGGTCGTCATCTGATGACGAGCTTTTTAAGTCAGAGGTGGTAATCTCATCCCCACCTTTCTTTAAGTCAATAAAATCAATACTTTCTTTAAATCTTACAATGTTTCTATTAATTGCCTTTCTAATCTCTCTTGGTGTTGTATTATGTATTTCAGCTACCATCTTATCTGTAACTACTTTTTGATTTTCTCCAAACCCACCTAATACTACTGGGATTTCTTTTCCCATAAATTGCTGTGTTCCTTGTACTTTAACTAATGCATTCTTTGGCATTTTGATTCTCCTCCTTGTTTAATAGTAATTCATGATACGTTTCGTAACATTTGTGGAAAAAAATATGTAATTATATTATCAGGACTAATTTCAAGTACATCAACTATCTTATATATTTCCTCTGCATTTAATAAAGAATAACCGTTGATTTTATTATTCAATGCATCTACACTTATTTTCGTTTCTTTAGAAAGCTTTCTATAAGATATTTTCTTTTCTCTCATAAGTCCTTTTAATTTAACTAATTCAAAATATCTACGTGTCTTCATCTATTCACCTTCTTTCGTGTTGCGTTTCGCAATAACAATATACCATTGTGAAATAATGCTGTCAATACGTTTCGTAACATTTTTTTGTATTTTTCATTTTTGTTATTGCATTTCGTAACATTTTAATGTATAGTAATTTTATAAATAACCATTAAAAAGGAGATATATTATGAAAAATAGTTCTGTTAACAAGGAGGTTTTTGGACAACGCTTAAAGCAACTACTTCAAGAAAAAAATGAAACTACTTATTCTATTGCCGAAGTACTTCATTTAAGCGCTGCTACAATTTCAAGATACACAACTGGAGATATGGCTCCTAAAATCACTACAATTGAAAGGCTTGCGTCTTATTTTGATATAAATCCAGTTTGGTTGATGGGATATAATGTTGAAAAATATTTATCTGAAATAAACTTCAAAATCTCTCTCCAGGAAAAAGAACATCTACAAAAATATCGCCAGTTAGATGAGAAAGGACAACATACAGTAGATACTGTGTTAGGTATGGAATATAATCGTTGCACTAATGATTATTTAATGCCGATAGCTGCTCATAATGATAATATTAATGATGAGCAATTAGAAAAAATGAGACGAGATATAGAACTCATAAAACAGATAAAAAAGAAATAACTTGATTCATGTTTTTTGGGGGTAATTGCTTTGAATGAATATGAAATTTTACTAGAAGAAGGACATATTGAAGGTATTGAAGTACTAGAAATGCCTTTAGAATCAGATGCTGATGCATTATGCGTTGGGAACACAGTAGCTTTAAACAAAAGGCTACTACGTACAACTGTAAAAAAAAGATGCAGGTTGAGTGAAGAACTTTGGCATTCTAAAGTTACAGTGGGTGATATAACTGATACCAGTAATATTAACAATATGAAACAGGAACGCTTTGCTAGAAGATGTTCCTTTAAAGATTTAGTTCCACCAGATAAAATCGTGCAGGCATTACTTAATTACTGCCTGAATTTACGAGATATCTGTGATTACCTCACTGTAACAGAAGAATATTTCTGTGATGCTATTACTTACTATAAACAAAAGTATGGTTTATATTACGGATGTAAAGAATATACTTTATGCTTTGAGCCACTTAGTGTTATGGGTTCATGTATTACTGAATACACTATCTGATTAAAGGAGTAGAGATTATGGAAAAACAATTATTTGAATTGATGACTAAGATGTACAATGAAATTCAAGAAATGAAAGAAAATATGGCTACTAAAGAAGATGTCAAATCTATAAAACAAGATATTGTAAAATTAGAACATAAAATAGATGAAAAACTCGAAGCTCTCTTTGATGCCAGAGAGGTTGGTATTGATAAGGATGCAGAAATATCTACTAGTTTGCAACGTGTTGAAACAAAAGTAGATAAACTTGAATTAAGAGTCCTAAGAAATAACATTAATCTACCCTCAACAAATGAAAACTAAAAAGACCTAGTGATTGTAACGCTAGGTCTTTTTATAAATCACATATTATTCATTTTATTTTTTGAAAATACTATAGGAGGTGTCTACTGTGAAAGTAGCTATCTATTCAAGAAAGTCTAAATTCACCGGTAAAGGTGATTCAATCGAAAATCAAATAGAAATGTGCAAAAATTATATTATGACACATTTCGGTGCTGATTGTGAAGTTATTGTGTATGAAGATGAAGGTTTTAGTGGTGGTACAATAGATAGACCACAATTTAAACTAATGTTACAAGATGCTAAGCGTAAAAGATTTGATTCCCTCATTTGTTACCGCTTAGATAGGGTATCAAGAAATATTGCAGACTTCTCCTCACTCATAGAGGATTTACAGACATATAATATAGGCTTTATTTCTATCAAAGAACAATTTGATACTACTACACCTATGGGTCGCGCAATGATGTATATTTCAGGAGTATTTGCACAACTTGAGCGCGAAACAATTGCAGAACGTATACGCGATAATATGCTCCAATTAGCTAAAACAGGTAGATGGCTTGGTGGTATAACCCCAATAGGCTACGAGTCACAAGAAGTCATTACTGTAGATCAAAATGGAAAGTCTAGAAAATCATTTAAGCTTTCACCTCTACCAGATGAAATTAATCTAGTTAAATTAATATTTGAGAAATTTTTACAATTAAAAAGCTTAACCAAAGTAGAAACATATCTTATCCAAAATGAGATTAAAACTAGAAACAATGTTTACTTCTCACGATTTGCACTTAGGACTATATTAAATAACCCTGTATATGCTATTGCTGATGAACTAGTATACAACTACTTTATTGCTAATGGATATGAGGTATATGCTGATAAAAGCAGTTTTGATGGACTTATGGGTGTTATGGCATATAATAAGACCCTACAGAAGAAAAATCAATCTAATAAGCTCAGAGATGCAAATGAATGGATTATAGCTATTGGTGCACATGAAGGTATTATTGCAGGAATTAAGTGGGTTCAAGTTCAAGAACTTATTCAAGAAAATAAATCTAAAACTTTTAGATACGTAAGAGGAAGAGACGCACTTCTATCAGGCTTATTAAAATGCGCTCATTGTGGAAGCTATATGCGCCCTAAAATGGGTCGAGTAGATAAGCAAGGTAATCAATTATTCTACTACATGTGTGAAATGAAGGAAAAGTCTAAACGCACAAAATGCTCATGCAAGAATGCCCATGGACCACAGATTGATAATGCTGTTGAAGCATACTTAAAGCAACTTGCAACTTCCGAATCTGATATACGTCATAAACTTAAAGACGGAAAACTCAATGTATCAAGTCAAAATGAATTCCTTGCAAATGAAATAGAAATCATTAAACAAAAAATTAAAGAAAATACTGACCAGATTAATAATCTTGTATCTACACTATCAATATCACAAAATACTTCTGCTGGAAAGTATATTATTGATCAGATTAATAAGTTAGATGATGAAACTTCAACTTTAAAAGAGTCTTTACTAAATCTTAGTAAACAGATGGATTTATCAGAAATGAAAAATAATGAATTACAACTTATTGATGATATGATTAACTCTTTTGCTAATACAGTAGATACACTAGAACTTGAAGAAAAAAGAAAACTGCTACGAGCATTTATTAGCCAAGTTGTATGGGATGGGAATAATATAGATATTATATTATTCGGTTCAAAACCTATAGATAAATGAAGAGAAATGTTTCCACAATGTGAGTATAGAATTTTCAATACATCTAGCAGCATATGTTGCTAGCTTTGTCCCTTTGGATGTATCAAAAGAGGTAATCCCCTTAATAAGTCCAATAGTTCCTGTAGAAATAAGGTCGTCCATATCTTTATTTAAATTACTATACTTTTTAACAATGTGTGCCACTAATCTTAAATTACGTTCAATAAGAATATCCTTGGCCTCTTCACTTCCTTTACCTAATTGTTCTAAATAGTACTTTTCTTCTTCTGGTGTAAGGGGCTGTGGAAAAGAGGATATACTGCTAAAATAAGAAAAACAAAAAAAAGGCAACATTTCGGCACACCTCCATAAAAAATGGGTTCATACTTATTGTATGAATGTGCGCACGAAATGTGCCCGTACAATTTGTATTTTCTTGTAAAGAGCTTATACTATTTTAAAAAATTAGTCTAAAGAGGTTGTTCTTTACGTAGAAGTGCTGGTACAGTTACATCCTCTTCTACTTTAAACTTAACAATTTGAAGTGGATGTGGTGCAGATTCAATGCTGTTACCTTCCGCATCCCACATTTCTTCAATCTTAACACTGATAAACGGTCTATTTGGTAATAAAATCTCTACTGTATCACCTACAGAGAACTTTCTTCTTTGTTCAATTGTTACAAGTTTTGTTTCTTTATCATAATCAATAACCATACCTGAGAAATCATAGTTACGTACATAAGAGTTATGTCCGTAAGTTTGATCGTCACTTGTTGGTTTATGTTCATAGAAACCTGTAGAAAACTCTCTATGACTTGCCTTACCTACCTCTTGAAGGAAATAACTACGTTTTTCTTCAAAGGCTTTTGGATCTTCTAAATAAGTGTCGATAGCGTCTCTATAAGCTTTAACAACTGTTGCTACATAAAGAGGTGTCTTCATACGCCCTTCAATTTTAAAGCTGTAAATGCCACTTTCAACAAGCTCTGGAATATATTCAATCATACAAAGGTCACGTGAGTTATAAATATAAGTACCACGCTCATCTTCTTCTACAGGCATATATTCACCTGGACGTGTTTCTTCTACAACATGATATTTCCATCTGCAAGGCTGTGCACATTCACCGTGGTTAGCATCGCGATGTGTCATGTAATTACTTAATAAGCATCTTCCTGAATAAGCCATACACATTGCACCATGTACAAAAGCTTCGATCTCAATATCCTCTGGAATATTATCATGAATTTCTTTAATTTCTGGGAATGAAAGTTCACGTGCTACAACAATACGTTGTGCACCTAAAGATGCCCAGAATTTAGCTGTATGACTATTTGTGTTGTTAGCTTGAGTAGAAATATGAATTTCCATATTAGGTACTGCTGCTTTAGCAATAGAAAATACACCTGGATCTGCAACGATAATAGCATCTACGCCCATTTCTTCAAGTGATTTAAAGTATTCTGCCATACCTTCAAAATCTTGATTATGCGCAAAGATATTAGCTGTTACATAAACTTGTACACCATGTGCATGTGCAAATGCAATACCTTCTTTCATTTCTTCAGGGGTGAAGTTTTTAGCTTTAGCACGTAAACCATAGCTTCCACCTCCCATATAAACAGCATCAGCACCATAAAGTACAGCTACTTTTAATGATTCTAAGCTCCCTGCGGGAGCTAATAATTCTACACGTTTTTTCTTCATTATAATCTCTCCTATTTTTTATAACTTAGGGCTATACCATCTCCAACAGGTAGTACACTACTTGTAAGTTCCTCTGAATGTGTAATGGTCCATAAAAAGTCTCTCAATCTCATATGGGTCGTACGTTGTCTACGGTCAATTAAATAACGTGATTTTGCTACAGTACCTTTATGCAAGACATTATCAGTAATGAGCAGACCACCTTTTCTTAATAATCTAATACAGTCAGGTAGGAAATTAATGTATTGCCCTTTAGCACAGTCCATAAAAATGACATCATACTGCTCACTCGGCAATGTTTTTAATATATCAGCAGCATCACCTTCTATAATTTGAATAACCTCTTCAAGACCTGCTTGTTTTATATTTTTTCTTGCAACACCCAACATATAAGGAAATCTTTCAATCGTTGTAATATGTCCGCCTTCTTCTAAATGCTCACTCATTAACATAGCAGAGTATGCAACAGCTGTACCAATTTCCAAAATTTCTTTTGGTTTTTGCATAGTTAAAAGTACTCTCATAAAATCTGCTACCTCTGGCTTAATAATAGGCCATGTCTCTTCTCCATTTGCAATAGCAACCTCTATATCATGAAGTAATCCTTCCGGTGGATTATGAAGTGCACGTATATATTGAACGATATAATCGTAGTTAATTTCACTCATAAGCTTATCCTTTCTAATCATTCTTCCTATGTCAATATAAGATAAAAAATAGTATAATGCAAGCGATATCAAAAAATACCTAGCAAAAAGCTAGGTATTTTTTATACTTCCATTATAATTGGTAAAATCATAGGACTACGCTTTGTTTTTTGCCATACGAACTCTTTAAGATCATCTTTGACAATAGTTTTAATCTGAGACCATTCTACAATGTGTTTTGTTTCACAGCGATCTAATGCCTTACGCACTACTACTTTTGCCGCATCCATAAGATTTTCTGCTTCTCTTACATAAACAAAACCACGAGAAATAATGTCTGGTCCAGCCACTACCATACCTGTTTCACGCTCAAGTGTCATAACAACAATGAGTAGACCATCTTGTGAAAGATGCTTACGATCACGTAAAACGATATTTCCTACATCACCTACACCAAGCCCATCTACAAGCACTTGCCCTGAAGGTACATTACCTGCAATCTTACAGCTTTCACGTGTTAATTCAATAACATCACCTATAGAAGCTATAGTAATATGGTCTTTTGGCATACCCATCTCAACAGCAAGTTCTCCATGTTTTTGAAGGTGTCTATACTCACCATGTACTGGTATAAAATACTTAGGTTTTACTAGTGCATGAATAAGTTTAAGTTCTTCTTCTGCAGCATGTCCAGATACGTGTGTATCCTCTTTAATAACTGTAGCACCCTTTTTAGCGAGCTCATTGACTACTTTAGAAACGGTTTTCTCATTACCTGGAATAGGTGTAGAGCTTAAAATAACCACATCTCCCGGTTTAATTTCAAGCTGGCGATGTTCTGAAGTTGCCATACGTGATAAAGCTGCCATAGGCTCTCCTTGACTACCCGTCATAATAATAACAATTTGTTCATCATTATAACGCTTTACATCATTTACATCAATAAGTGTATTTTCTGGGATATCTAAATAACCAAGTTCACTTGCTGTCTTTGCAACATTTACCATGCTGCGTCCTATAATAGCTACCTTACGGTTAAATTTATAAGCTGCATTTATAATCTGTTGAACACGATCTACATTAGAGGCAAAAGTTGCAACCATAATACGTTTGTCTTTTGCTTTATTAAACACATCTTCAAATTTTAATCCAACCATTTTCTCAGATTGTGTAAACCCAGTACGCCCTACATTTGTACTATCTGCAAGAAGTGCTAATACGCCCTTCTTACCAAGTTCAGCAAGACGATGTAAATCAATACGTCCTCCTCTAATAGGTGTATAGTCTACTTTAAAGTCCCCTGTATGAAGAATGGTCCCCACTGGAGTCCAAATAGAAAGCATAACAGCATCTGCAATACTATGATTAGAACGTATAAATTCTACTTTAAAACTACCACCAAGTTTAATAGTTTCCCCTTGTGATACATTATTTCTTTGTGTTGTTCTAAGTAAGTTATGCTCTTTTAATTTATTCTCTACAAGTCCGATAGTTAATTTTGTTCCGTAGAGAGGAACATTGAGTTCTTGTAACACATAAGGTAACGCACCAATATGGTCCTCATGCCCGTGTGTAAGTACAATCCCCCTTATTTTTTCTGCATTTTTTGTTAAATAAGTTACATCTGGAATAACTAAGTCAATTCCCAGCATCTCGTCTTCCGGGAAAGCTAATCCACAATCGACAACAATAATATCATCTTCATATTCAAAAGCTGTCATATTTTTACCGATTTCTCCTAAACCACCCAGAGGAATGATGCGTAACTTATTTTTAGTTTTTCTGGGCACCAAAACTGCACCTCCATCTATATATTTTTTGAACACGCCTCACAATGTCCATAAAAAGTAACTTTGTGATTTGTGACTTTAAAACGATATTTATCTTGTATATGGGCTTCGATTTCCGCAAGCAAATCATTTTCTACTTCAAAAACTTTATTACATTTTGAGCAGATAAGATGATGGTGGTGATGTTCTTCTTGATGACTTAGTTCATATCGACTACATCCTTCATCAAAATATAATTTATCAATGATACCCATTTCTTCAAAAAGTTGCACAGTACGATAAACTGTAGCAAGACCGATTTCTGGATAACGCTCTTTTACTAATGCATAAAGTTCTTCTGTAGATAAATGCTTATCACAATTTTCAATAAGAACGTCTAAGATTCCTCTACGTTGTGTGGTTAGTTTACAACCTTTTTCTTTAAGTCGTTCTTTAAATGTTGCTGCATTCATTATATTCGCCCCTCTAAAAATTGATTTCCTAAGTACTTTTATTATAAATGTACCTTAGCTTATTGTCAATTGATACTTCCTATCATCTAAACTTCAATGTCATATTCATCGCTTTCCATAAGGGTTAAAGCTACTTTTTGAAGTTCCTCATCATCTTCTACTAATTCATATGTGATTTCGTCTCCGTCCTCACTCATTTCTTTTAGTATTGTTGCAATATCCTCTTCATCAGCAACTAATAAATATTTTTGTCCATCTATTGTTGCTTGATCGATTACTTCAAATTGAATTGTTTCACCTGTTAATTCATCATAAAAATTTATTTTATCCATAATAATCCCCTTTAACTATGTGCTTGTAGATAATTTTGTAAAATAAGCACAGCTGCTAATTTGTCAATGACTTGTTTCCTACGTCCACGACTTACATCGGCTGCAAGAAGTACATTCTCTGCCTCCATTGTAGTAAGCCTTTCATCCCATAAATCAACAGGTAATGCTAATGCCTGCTCAAGTTTTTTCTTAAAAACAAGAGTATGTTGACATCTTTCACCTTCTGTATTATTCATGTTTTTAGGGAATCCTAATACAATTTTTTCTACTTTATATTCTTCGCAAATTTCTTTAATTCTATTTATAGTAGGCTTAAGATTATAGCTATCAGTACGTCTAATAATCTCAAGTCCTTGTGCAGTAAATCCAAGTGGATCACTTACAGCTACGCCTGTCGTCTTTGTGCCAAAGTCTAGTCCGAGTATACGCAAGCTTAAAACCTCCTATAAGATGAGCCTTATAGCGCTTATTTCTTTAGGTAATAAGCTACTAATTCTTCTAAAATCTCATCACGTTCTAATTTTCTAATTTTATTTCGTGCACCATTATAGCTGGTAATATAAGTTGGATCGCCTGACATAATATACCCTACAATTTGATTAATAGGATTATATCCTTTCTCATTAAGCGCTTCGTAAACATCCATTAATATATCACGAGTTGAAGCCTTTTCAGGCATCTCAAAATGAAATTGCACTGTTTCGTTTATGTTTTTCATTTGCTTCACCTTCCAATATTTACACTTCTATCTTAGCTATATGATAATACAATCTAAGGTTATATGCAATTATAAAATGTTTTGACCTTTCTATAAAAGCTTTCCTTTAAGCACTTCGTGCTCTCTTGTCTCAATATATACTTTACCGACTGTATTCTCAAGATGAAGTTCTGTATCTACTTCAACTTTCATATAGTTACTTGTATAACCTTGTGCCATGCCTTCTTCGGCTTTTTCAAATAAAACTTCTACTTCTTTACCTATATGTTCATCTAGAAAAGCATCTTGACTCTTTAATGTAACCTGTTTTAACACTTTCATACGTTCATCTTTAATAGGACTATCAATTTGATTTTTCATCCTAGCTGCTGCTGTGCCTTCTCTCTTAGAATATGGGAAAAGATGTACTTGCGCAAAACCAATTTCCTTAACAAAGTCTACTGTTTCTTTAAATTCTTCATCCGTTTCACCTGGGAATCCCACAATAATATCCGTAGTAATAGCGACATCATGCCATACACCACGTAATCTTTGTACACTTTCTTTATATTCTTGCGCCGTATATTTACGATTCATACGTTTTAGAACAGTTTCAGAACCACTTTGTAAAGAAAGATGGAAGTGATGACAGAGCTTTGGAAGTTGGCTAATAGCTTCTAAAAACTCATCTGTTATGGCTACAGGCTCTATTGAGCTTAACCTAATACGTTCAACGCCTTCTATATCATGTACTTTTTTTATAGCATCTAGAAGTGTTACATTACCTAAATCTTTCCCATATGCTAGAACATGTATTCCTGTTAAGATAATTTCTTTAAAACCAGCCTCTACAAGCCTTTGCGCTTCTTGTACTACATTCTCTAATTTACGGCTACGGATTTTACCTCTTACATATGGAATAATACAGTATGTGCAGTAATTGTTACAGCCTTCCTGAATTTTAAGGTAGACGCGTGTATGCTCGCCCATATTACTAATTTGAAGCTCTTCAAATTCTTCTACATCCATAATATTGCTCACATAATTATAAGTCTCTTGATTATTATGATATTCTTCTACAAGCTTTAAGATTTCACTTCTTTTATTCGTTCCTACAATAATGTCTACTTCTGATACGTCTTCTTTAATTTTCTCCCCTGCTGCTTGAGCATAGCATCCCATAGCAACAAGTACGCTATCTGGATTAAGTTTTTTTGTTTTACGTAGCATCTGACGACATTTTCTATCACTTAAATGTGTCACTGTACATGTATTAACAAGATATACATCTGCAACTTCATCAAAAGCCACTTCTTCATAGCCTTCTGCCTTAAATTGCTCTACAACAGCTTCTGTGTCGTATTGATTTACTTTGCATCCTAAAGTAAATGTACCTATTTTTTTTGGTTGGTAATTCATTATATATTGTCCTCCGATTTAATCATATTTATTTATATATTTGCTATCTATATATTATAAGGAAGTAATTTATTTTTATAGTATAATTTAACCACTTCTGTTCTTTATTAGTATACTATACAGAATGTCATTGTAAAAGATACAAAAAAACTGCTGCATCTCACAATATACCTAAAGCTTATCAGTATATTCTGGATACAGCAGTTTTTCATAATGTACTTAGGGAGTACATTAAACTATAGAAAGATAACTCTACTCCCTAAAATATTGCCACTTTCTATAGACTTTTTAACTTCTTCTATAATGTCATCTTGAACATTACATAAATTATTGCTTAATATTATGTAGTATACTCCGGATGTTGATAAATAAACCATTCCGGCTTGGTTCATATCAACATATTTAACAATAATTTTATAATTATTGGACATGCATCACACCCCTTAACACTTAATTAGAAGTGTTATCGCATGCAATAACATAGTTATTATAGCCGTATAAATATTAAATGTAAATACAGGTTTATAATTTTAAACTCTAGTTTAATTATTCTAATTTAATTCCAAACATCCCTTCTAGGATATTGTTATCTTGTGGCTTAAGATAACTTTTAGTTGTATCAATATTATCATGATGCGCCATTACTTGTACTTCTTCTATAGAGAAACCTTCTGGTCTTCCCATATGTTTACACATATAATGAGTACCATTCTTGTAATTCTCCATACCTGAATGCCTAAAGCTATGAGGAGTAAAAGGAATATATTTGCCTTCTAATTGATATAAAATATCTCTCATCTCAACGCACCAATCATACAAGGTATTATCTGTAACAGCATGATTATGACTTTGGTCTACCCATAATGCATCTATATCATCTTTCCTCTGCTCTAAGTACAGCTTAATACTTTCTAAACTGTTATAGTGATAGAGCAAAGGGAACTTCTTACCTCTTTTACCGATAACGGTATTCGTAAACCTTTTTTCTAAAAGGCCTTCTTTCTTTATTTGCAATACTTCATTAATTCGTCCTACGCTGTCATAGGATATATCCAGATAAGCACATTCTCTGTACATCTCATGTTCGAGTAAGTAGGTTCTAATTTTATGTATCTGTTCATCTGTAAGGAAGTAAATTTCTCTTACTGGTTCTTTAGGTAACCCCTTTATTTTTCTTGCTAGGTTCTTCTCATAATCATAGTCGTCTTCGTCCTCAGCATACTCCATCATACCACGGATTAATGCAAACACACGGTTAAAGCGTGCATTAGATACTTTACGTTCTTCTGTAAGCCATAAACTAATCCTTCTAAAATCTTTCTTGTTAAAGTCTAGAACACACCTATTATCCATATGCTCCTGAATGAAACAAAGTATCATTTTACCATCCGATTCATACTGCTCTAGCGTAGATGGTCTACGTCTTTTAGATTTTAACTCAACCAGGTAATCTTCTAGTAATTCTTTATTTAATTTATTAGCCTTCTGCCATTTGCCTTGAGTAAATACTCTAGTATACATGTTAGCTCCCTCCTTGACAAAAACCAACTTGCAAACTAGTACAATCTATGTATATAATAGACGTTGCGAGCGTTTTCATACACATAGAGGTCTACTAGGTTGCTAGTAGGCCTTTTTATTTTATATTAACTATTAAGCTCTAACTTGAATAACCGGTACTCCATCATAACCAATATTAATTTTGCCATCTCTAAGATCTTGAAGCTTTACATAGTTATGACCATTTTTCTCTATTGCTTCAACCTCTTTTGTTACACCATTAAGTTTAATTTTAACTTTTTTAATCACTTCTTCTTCCTCCTTTAGAAAGAGTTTTCTTTCGGCTTGACGTCTACGTGTAAGCCCATTTAACACCTTGCCATTTGCTTTATTCCATCTTAGGAATTCATTTGCAGCACCTTGTACATCTCCTGCATTAAGCTTTTTAAGCAGGGTTGATGTTTTAAGTGCACCATTTCCACAGTTATAAGCAAAACTTACAAGTGCATCAAACTGATTTTGATTTATAGAATAGGTAACATATTTATTTACTGCATTTTCGTACCCTTTGAGGTTCTTTATAAGCAACTCATCAGCCTGTTGCTGAGTAATAATCATGCCTTCATGTGGTTTTATCCCATTAACAGGTTCTGTAGTCCCCCATCCAATAGTCCACACACCAGCTGGACATTTATAGGCTTTTAATTGACATCCTTCAAAACTCTTAATGAGGTCTAAACCTACCTTAGATATATTCATACTAAGCACCTACCTTATCTTGAATTTTATCGACTTTATTTTCAATAGACTCCAATTTTCCTGTGTACGTGCTGATAATACCTGCAAACTTTTCATTTGCTGCAGTAGCTTTACCAAGTTCTACATATAATCTTTCTTTATCTTGTAATTGTGCTTGATACATTTTCCAAATAAAGAAGCCGCATGCTCCTACCATCACAATTGGAAAACCTAAACTGTTAATTAATGTTTGTAATACATCTACATTCATTTTGATTCCTCCTTGTAATAAAAAAGCACCTCTATTTTAGAGATGCTTTAAATTAGTGTTTATTTTTATAAAGATTGTGCTATAATATGGGTATAAAGAAAGCACCAGTGCTGTAACACTGATGCTCCCTGAATGTTTTGTATTTGGGGCTATAAAACCAATCAGATATTATTCTTCATGATTAGAACTGTCTTTCTTAGCGGGTGGACAGTTCTTTTCTTTTGCACTCATTTCAAATTCTATGCCTTTCAGTCCAGCTTTAAACTTGACTTTGGCAACAAAAATGTCACGTCTCATAAGGTAGATAACCAATGCTATCACACTTATCATCTTTAGTACATCCATCATAGCACCCCCTTCCTGCTATGTCATAAATTTCTTTACTTCATAGCCCTCTGGAGGGTAACATACAACCCCCGTGCCACCCTGCACGGTTTTATTTTACCCGCTTATTATAGCACATATCTTTAATTTTGAGTATAAAAAATACACCTAATCAGGTGCTCTCAAATCAGTCTTTTATTAACAATCTATTATTTCAATCTACGCACCTACATGAGGTATGACTATGAAATCATTCTTTTATTAACAATCTAGTGCCTGTGAATACTCAGGTAATGTTTTTAAATATTCATAGGCTTGTTTAATGAAATTATCACTATCATCCAATACAGAAGGAACAAAATGATAGTGCTTTGTATATAATAGTGTTTCTATATCTGAGTTCCTATAGATACCGACTGTAAAATCAATTCTCTCTTTTCCACCAGCAAGTGAAGTGATTTTAATATACCCATCTGGTATAGTAATTTCTTTATTAAGATAAATATTTTCTTCTCCAACCAAAGCAATTAAATCATTCACGTTTTCTGTTATGTTTACCATGTATTGCATAACTACTGTAATATCTTTTTGTAATGCCATAATAGTACCTCCCTAATTTTTTTTATTTAAATAGTTGTTCCAATTGCATCAATCCATTTAGCACCATCCCACCAAATAGGTTTTTTTAGTGTAGTGTCAAAATACTGCATACCAACATATTTAGATGTGGGTCTGCTTTCAGTTGTGCCTTTATTATTAATAGGAATTTCTGTGTACTCACAATCCTTAACAAATACAGCACTAGTATTGTTAGTACAGACCCACCCAAGCACCCCACTTTCCTTCGGTGTATTTGCCAATAATATATCACCAACATTGTATTTAGTAGCATAAGAGACATCTGCACCATTACACATTTTCACACTATCATTATCTAAATAAATTGCTTTTGATTTAAACGTTGTATCAGTATACTTGTTTATATCTCTAACCCCTATGCAAGGCATAGTGAAATTGCGTGCATATGTTATACCTTGTAACCTTGAATAAGAAAATGAGTTGGATTTTTGTTTTATTTGTAATAATTTAGGGTTAGGGTCACCAGAAAAATTTTGATTATAAAAGATATTGTCTATTGATAGGTCCATATTTAAGTCGATTGTACTAGATGTTGAGATATAACTGTTTCCTATGACTTTAGATTGTTCTAATAAATAAATTGAATTTATCCTAATAGGGCTTTTTGTTTCTGCAAAAATGATTGCACAATCATCAATAAGAACATTCTCACCACCTGTTTGCCTATGAAGAAAAAGGCTATCTGCAAACAACTGCCCCTTAGCGTGAATAATGTATTGTGCCTCTGGGCTTTCTGTCCCACAACCAGACATAACAAACCCAAACCCACCCACTTTATAAATAGTTCCTTTTGCTTTGTCTGCATAAACGCAAGACATAATAGTGTATGCAGATAGAACTGTATAAGGATTTGTACAGCTGGGAGAATAAAGATTGTTAATTGTATTTGATGTTCCACTTTCAATAACAAGGGCATCTTTTTTACAATAGAATACGATATTCTGAATGATATTTGAAAAGCTTGTACCAAATATAATACCTCGTGCACCACCTATATTTAAGTCACTTAATATCATCCTTTGACAAGAATTCCCTGTGACAACACATGAATCCTCTACAGTTGAAAGGTTTTTAAGGAATAGTTCTTTAATAACAACACCTGTTCCAGTTCCACCTTTAATTTCATCTTGGCCATGGACTGCGAATAAAATAACTACAGCATCTTTATTGTTGATTTCAGCAGATGGATGATCTGTATATACATCAGAACCAGTCTTAACAATACTTGTAGTTCCCTTGCTCTCACCAATCAAGTTAACAGCCGAACCATGCCACCATCCACCAATGTTATTTCTTTGAACCTTAACAATGAGAGGTTTGGAAATATTATAAGTGCCACTAGGAAAGAAAAGGCTCATTTTATTCACACTAAATACATAGTCTATGGCTCTTTGAATAGCTAGTGTATCATCTGTTACACCATCACCTTTTGCACCAAAGTCTTTTACACTTGTTACGGTATCATCCACTTTTGTTTTTAGAGGATTAAATTCTTTTTTGGTTGTTAATACCATACTATCGTCAATGGTCACATCTACATTTGTATTGGTACCAACTGTAGCCACCATACTTACAAGTATTTCTTCCATCATGCCGCTATCACTTGCTGCTATGTAGTCAGCCTTTGTGCTGTAAGCATAATTGTATAGAATTTCTCCAATGTCTGGATCCATTGCATACAGTCCACATTCCCTCCAAAAAAATCCTTGTTTTACGGAAGATGTACTTAATGCTCCACCTACGCTGCATTGATTGTCATTACGCTCTATACTTGTAATATCTACATTCTGTTTAGGAGAAATAACTCCTGTTAAGTCTAATATCTCACTTGATACAGCTGCTTTTTGTTGCTTTGATAGCTCTTCTATTTTAATATCAATTGCTTCTATATCAGCTATTGCTTTTTCATCTATGTAATTATGCGGGATAATTTGTCTAAAATCTTCAACCGTAGTCATGAAACTTAAACAGCTACACAGCTCCATTTTCAAAGTATCTACAGTCGGTTCTTGATCAGCACGAATCACGTTCCGTATACTACATTTATCAAGAGATGCAACGATTTTTTTCATCTCTTTTACGTCATTTAAAGTATCTACAAAGTGCTTGCCAGATGTATATAATTTATTAAATGACTCATCTCTTTCATTCTTAAGCTTTTCAATTTCTAAATCCAATGATCCTGTTAGGGTACCATCCCCCATTACCAACCGGGTGAATTTGATAGTAGCTCCACCTATTGCTTTCCCCATTAAATTAATTCCGGCCTGGGTCATGCCGCTTCGGTCAAAATTTGCCATCTATTTATCCTCCTTGAATCGTTACTTTCTTAACTGTACGTACGTAAGCTCCTGCGTACATCTCATGATTGCTGCTCACATTGATTGTTACCTCTGTACTTGGTGTAATCGTAGTGATTTTACCAACTCGTGCAATGGCTCCCATGTGAGCCTGAGTATGATGATCTACATTGATTTCTACTTTTTCAAGACGTGAGCGAATATTTTTAGTCTTATTAACTATCGTTTCAATCTGTTTAGAGTGATTCCTACCAAGCGAAAATCGGTTGCCGTCTAATTTGATTTTAAAATGATAAGGATTCCCTTCATATTCATGCCATTCACTAATGGTACCAGTATTAAAAATACTTCTAAGAGCACTCTCTACCGCACCTACTGTACCATTTTGTTTATGAATACTAATGGTATTTTTAATAAGCTCCCTTTTTTGTTCTAAAGCAAGCTCCTGAGAGTAAAAAGGCGTATCATATTGAGTGGCTAATAAGTCCAGCATATCGTGATCCAGCTCATCAATACGTGCCATAATCATACAATCCATCATTGCTGGGTACAGTTTAGCAAGCTGCCTATCCATGACCTCAATTAAAATAGCATTTTCTTCGTCTTCTAAAAGGTTAGGTGGTAGAAGACTCCTAAGTGAAATAGCTGCTAAATTATTCACCATCAATCCCTCCATAAACAATGTTTGTGGTAGAAATAATAGCTACTTGTGGACTTGTTATTTTTTCAAAGGTAGGGCTAGTTACATTGACACGTTTTGCCCCAGCTTGCATGACTTTATAAATCAGTTCAGATGGGTTAATGTCCCTTCCCAGCTTTTCGCCTTGCCATACGATATAATCATTTACAGCCTTTTTTACTTGTGCTTGAATCTGTGAGGCCATAGCTGTATTAGAAGGATCGATGTAATACTCCATATCCACTGCATATTCTTTAATGGTTGGATGTTTTACTGTCACCTTGTCCGTAAGAGGTTTTACGTGCTTTTCACTGCATTTGGCTAAAATAGCATCTAATAATTCCTCCGATAAAAGTTTCCCATTAGCACCTATAGGGAGAATTTCAACAGCACCCTCAGTAGGAGAAACTACAGCTACATCCCCAATTTCAGGAGATACCGACTTTGCCCAAAAGGCATAAGCTCTATCACTTCCAGCTGTAGAAAATGAAGAAGGGGCCTCAAAAGCTCTATATCTTAAAGCACTATCTGTTTCTCTATCTGTACCACCACTACTTTCAGTCGTATTGGATACAGATTTAAAATAAGGGAATGGGTCCACCAGCTCTTTAATACTACCAGGAATAAACCCATTACCAACTGCACCAGCTGTCATACACTCAGCTATCACCTCAATAAAGGTTTGCCCTGGTGCAATCTCTACTGTTTCAGTCGTTTCAAAATAAAGGGCATCAGCTTTTAACCTGGTTCCCTTCATGATTGTAATAGCACTGGTTTGTACTGCAGAAAGTTCAAATCTTACAGTGGTACGTGCTGGGGAAGGCTCCAGCCTGGTTACACCTACTAAGCTAACCACATGATCTAGGTATTCACCTTCTGAATAAGCTGGTAGGTTCTGCTTAGCACTAAAATTACCAAGTGCATGAAGTTGGGCAAAGATGAAGGCAAGACCTTGTAGGTTTAAACGCATAGGGTCCCCAGCATAGAGCTTGCGACCACTAATATTTTCAAAGTCATTTATCATTTCAGCTTGTATTTCATTCACTTTGGTATTAATAAAATTAACATCCGTTAAATCACTAAGATTCATTTATTCTCACCCTCACTTTCACCCTCAATCTCCCTAATAGATGGTCTTGTTCAAAAGATGTTTTCACTAAGGTTGCCCTTGGTTCATAATCTTGTAATGCCTCTAATATTTGAGAAGTCATTAAATTCTCAGCAATCTCAAGAGGCATATCCAAGGCACTCATATCTATTCCAAAACCTCTATCAAGAGGAATACTCCCTTTAGGAGTCATTAAAATCATATACACATTTTGCAAAATCTCTTCTACACCTTGGGCATATAAATTAAGAGGTTTTACATCCTGTGTTACTTCATATTCCATTATCAAAACCTCCTATTTGATATACTCAGTTAAGGTAATATGAACGGTGGCTGATAGCACATTCCCATTAGGATCTATATCTTCCCATTCTTGCTCTACCTTTTTAACCACCCACCTATAATACCCCATAGCATCTCCACCAATTACCAGAGGAAGTGCTTCTCCAGTACGTGTTAAAATCATAAGTTTTTCAGCATCATACCTTGGATTGTTCCCTAGGCTTGCTTTTAGCTCCATTTTAAAACTAATAGTGTCTAATTCAGGTCCTAAAAATTCCTCTTTAGGCTTTTGCCCATGTATATCATGTTTAGCCCATCTACCACTACTTTCTCTTTTAAAATCCTGAAAAGTATTAATATAATTTGCTGATACTTTAAAAACGACATTGCCTAATGCTCCTATCATTTAGCCACCTTCTTTCTAACCAGTACACGTGCATTTATCAGGACAACTCACTGAACCATTCATACTCATAGATCCTGATATCAAAGCATTTTGGATAGTTGCTGTACCATCAATAGTTGCACCATTTGAAAAAGTAGCTTTACCTTGTGAAGTCATGGTACCTTTTACAACAATATCTCCTTCTATAGTCACAGTACCTTTAAAAGTCACATCCCCATCTAAGGTTGTTGCACCATTTAAGATAATATTTTCGCCTTTCAAAGTAGCTGTGCCTTTTATATTAGCTAACAAGTGATGAGCTACTGTATCATATTCCAACACTGTACCATCCTCAAACTCAAATCTTTCAAGTGTCCCTGGTATCATACTGTAATTGGCATAACTTCCAACACACCACCCATCACTTCCACCTTCTGAGAAGATACAAACCACTTCTTCATTAATTTCAGGAAGTTTCACCACTCTATTTTTAATCGTATGAGGATAGATAATAGGAAGATCATTAGAGGTTGTTTGGTCTAAATCCTCAAAAAGCACTTGCACTGTTTGTTTTTCTTTATTTACTTGTGAAACTTTTCCATAACGTACCATCAATATCCCTCCAAACATTTAGTAAGCTCTAGATTAGTTACATAGCCATCTGTTACTTTATGGGAGGCTTTTTGTATAATGTACTTCCCATCAAACCTACTAAATCCTTTGACTGTTACGGTTATACCAGCTAAGAATCTAATATCGCCCATAATCGAAAAAGTGCACTTAGTTTCCATCTTGTTCTTAGCCCTTAATCGTTTCATAGCTAATTGCCTAGCCTCTTCTTCATTGCGAACCATTTCATTAATTTCTAACACAGGTCCACCATTACTATTACGTGGCTTATAGTGGTACTCAATCATATTCCCCGTTTTGGGGTCCTTATATCTTACACGGCAGCTTCCATAAGCTGTATCATCAGTAGTCCAATCAAAGTTATATCCCAAAATATTAGATGTTCCATGAATTAACATCAATTCAGTTGACTTTGCCTCATAAGTGGCCTCATCAAAGAGTACCATTTGACTATCTGTCACCTTAAGGGATATTCCTTCCTTTTTGCATAGTTTGCATAAAAAAGAAACATCACTTTCTTTTATTTGGTCTACATGCTCGTAAGATGGATCACTAGGACACTCAAAAAGCACCTTAAGCCCTGAGTTAGCTGCCATATCCATAGCAATCTGTGATAATTTAACTTTCTTCCAAGCTCTTGTTCTAGGGGTTTTAATACTGCTTGTCACAGGTACCGATTGCCCTTTTAATGTCATCTCATCAGGCGGACCACTTAAACTAAATTCATCTAGTGTAAAAGTCCCACAAGGCAACATTTGCTTATCTTCTTTACCACTCCAATTCATGACATAGAAAGAGGCATGAATCTTATCACCCTTTTGAGGCAACCAATCTCCATGCCATAACCCTTCTCTATCTTCTAATGTAATCGTTAATTCATCAGCCTTATCACTAGCCTCGTCTGTATAACTAAATCCAACTAAAAATTTTGCAATCTCTTCACTAATATCAGCCTTTTGGTATTTAACTAACAACCCTACTCTACGTGCATAATCCTTACTCATTAGTACCACCTCTCTTCCAAGGTGGTAACTGCGTAACAACAGGAATTTCAAGATTAGGAATAGTTAAAATCACATTTGCTGGAAATATAACTGTCTGAATATGATTTTTATTCGCTTGAATTAAAACATCCATATACTGTTCATTGCCATACACCTTATAGCTAATCCTATCCCATGTATCACCTTGTGAAGTTATATATGTATTATCCATAAGCTAATCTATCCTTTCCTTTAAGCATTGCTTTGACTTCTGCCATGAACTTTCTTCTTTCAGCTTCAAGAATTTGTGCAAGCTTTGATTCAGATATGCCATCACCATTAACCGTAACATTTGGACTAAAAACAAAATGTGAGCTTTCATTATTCACCTTTGATAAAATCCCTTTAGTCTGCGCATTTGTAAAGACTCTTCTTCCTGGCGCCCCCGAGATAAGCTCAGGGCCTTTTTCACCTGCTATAAAGGCACCTTTAGGTGTACTCATAGTTCCTTTTGCAAACATGGGGATGGTCGGAATAGTCGATATATTAATTCCAAAACTTTGTCCAATACCTATCAACTTATTAAGTGCTTCTGGTATTTTATTTAAGCCACCGATAATAAAGTTAATAAAACCTTTAAAGGTAGATTTAACACCTTCCCACAAGCTACTGAACCATGCTCCTACACCACTAGAGGCTGATTTTATACCTTCCCAAAGTTCAAATGCTTTTGCCTTTAGGGTATCCCAGTTTTTCCATAGAAGGACACCCACTCCAATTAAAGCCCCTATCCCAAGCACTACCCATCCAATTGGCGATGCAATAAAAGCTGCATTAAGTGCCCATTGTGCTGCTGTAAGTGCCATTGTTACACCTTGTGAAGCTAACTGTATACCTTTTAAAGCAACTAACCCTACTTTTTGTGCTACTAATTGAGCTGTATTAATTGTCCATGCAAGTGTATTAGCTGCAATGGCTTTTCCTTGCATGAATAAGGCTTTTAAGAAATCTCCTGCATACAAGGCTTTAATATAAAGTGTTTCAGCTTTATCAGCTATTTTGGCCAGTGTTAATTTTTTCTGTGCAATGGTTGCTATTGTAATTGCTTTTGCTGTCTTATAAAACTCTATTACCAAGGATCCTATTTTCCATCCAGTAAAGGCAGTACCTACTCCAATAATGATTGGTTTTAATGTGGTCCAATTTGTACTAATAAAATCATATAAATCGATAGCTTGCTCTAGCACAAACATCACACCATCTGCTACCTTTGGTAGTGCTGTGTCTTTTAGCCAATCTAGAGTGGAAGCCCCACCTTTTAAGTTACTAAACTTTACTTTAATATCTTCAACAACATACGCTATTTTATCTAGTAGAGGTTTATTTTCGAGTACTTTGGCTTTGATAGTATCATAAGTGTTTATGGCCCAGCTTTTTAATTGTTCAAACTTTTTAAGAGCTTGTGAAATACTTTTACTAAGTAGGTCACCTATCTTCTCAAACGTACCATCCTGTTGCCATTTTACAAAGGTATCTGCAACACTTTTAGCTTTGCTTTTAAGCGTCTCCATTAGGCTACCTTGTTTAAGTGTTCCGTCATTCGTTACACCTACTATAGTAGCCATTCCGGACTTCATAATGCCACTAATAGTGGACATCAATCCTTTCATGGTACTTGCTTGTTTTTCCATTCCACCTTTAAACTTATCATCCATAAGGGCAAGCATCGCTTCATTAAATTTTTGTTGATTGGTAATCTGGCCCTTATTATTGACTACTTGTGTCTTGTTCATCTTTTCATAAGCGTATGCTACAATGTCATCCTTCTTAATACCAAACTCTTTAAGTCTTTCTAACTCTCCTGTTTGAGCATCAATAATGGCTTCAGTAGCTTGTATCAGGTCTTTATTAGTTGCACCAGCCATATCTCCAATCATGGGTAAATACTTTTGTGCAGATAACCCCATCGCTTCAAGCCTAGCACTGGCTTCTACAACTGAGCCTGTTTCAAATGGCGTTCGATTGGCTAAATCAATGGACCACTTCATGATCTCTCCTGCTTTTTGAGCCGACTTAGTAGCTGTTTCAAGTTGCATCTTAAAGCCTTCTAAATTCATAGCTTCTGTAAGGGCTATGCCTACAGTATTTTTAGCTCCTATAGCACCTATGGTTGTTGCCATAGCTGCTTTTGCTGTTCTAGCTAAATTTTGTATACTCTTTGTAGCACTGCTAAAGCTTTTATTAAAACCAGAAGCTAATCTACTATTTAAAGCAAAAGCAATTTTGTATTGCTTACTTGATGCCATACTTTCACCTCTTTTCTTCCATGGCTTCTAACCAAGCTTCAAGTTCATCTAAAGATTGGTCTAACCAATAGGTTACTGGAGTAAAAGACGCTTGAGCCATTTCAAAGACTATTCTTCTAAAGTTTGTTCTTGAGGTAATTCCTCTCCTAATAAAAAATTTTGTACTTGCACCGTTACCGTACTAAAATCTTTGATTCCTAGAAGTGGGATTAAATCTGTTGGTCTACCACATGCTTTTGCAGCAATAACTGCTAAATACTCTTTATGAAATTCCTGAACTGGTACGTCCATAGATTGAATTTCCTTTTGTGCTTCAATCATATCCCTTCCTGTTAAGCTATCTAAATCCATATCTAATTCTTTAATTTCTTCACCTTCAAAATGAATGGGTTTTTTTAATGTAATTTTCATATTTTTCATCCTCCTTATTTATCAAAAAGACCTAAGTTCTATAAACCTAGGTCTCGCCTTACTTCTTTTAAATAATCAACGCCATTTACAATATAAATGTAGTTGAATGGATCAATCTCCACTGCAACCTTCCCATCAAGTACCATCTTGTAGTAAAGAACACTAAATTCATTACTACTTTCTGTACTAGCACCTGTTTCCATCTTACCTGGAGAAAACTTTTTCGGAATAACGCGAACGATATGCTTGACTGCAACTGTTTTAAGTCTTCCTTCCACATTATCAAATCTCTGCATTGAACCTCTAAAATCTAATGCATGTGTTACTGGTGCTGCGAGTTCAACTAAATTACCGCATACACTTCTCCAATTAACTTTCATGCTCATTGCACCTATATGTCCAAGAGTAGGTAAATCTACCTCCCCTGAAATACCAGCTCCTTTAATAGTATCTGACATAGCTTCAATATCAGGTAATTCTACATCTGCGATACCTAACATATCTTTACCATCTTTAAAAGCCCTTACTCCTACAAGTTTATCAGGAATTTTACTCATAAACTGTTACCTCTCTTTCTATGCAAAGAGTGCTTTCAAATACTCAACGTCGTATTCAAGCACAAAATCGATTTCTCTTGCAGGCGATGGTGGCGTTAGATATAAATGAAACTTAATATTACCATCCATAATGGAAGTTGAAGGATTTTCCTCTTCAAGAAACTCAACTCTCCCACCTAATATGTAACCACTCGCTGTTAAACCATTTAACCAAATATTTACGCTATCTAGTACAGTGTCAATCTGTCTCCTTGTAATAGGTGCATCAACCTTTTGCCAAAATGTCTGTACAATGGTTGTGGCTATCCAGTAGAACATACGCTTTACAGGAATAAAGGCATCTTTAGGATCCGTAATAGAAGGATAACATGATGTTCTATTCCCCCAAGCTTTCCATCCTCCACTAAAGTTAATCGCTGTCACAATACCTTGTCCATTAAGATAGTTGGCTTGTTCAATACCTAAAATAACTTCTTTACCATCTTTACCTACTAAACCATTGATTTGTAAGTTATGATTGGATGGGGATACATAAGGTATGCCATCATAAGAAGCATCTACTTTACACATAAGACCTGCTAATTGTGTACCCATATGATAAACAGCATCGCCTAATCTTACTTTTGGCCAACATACAATTTGATTTTCAAAAGCATAGTTATTTTGATTTTTCCATTCTGTAACATCTGAATACTTACTTGCTTGCTCTACTGGAATATCTGTCAGTGCCATACACTTAAAGTATCCATTAATATTACTTGCCTTACTAACCATAACAGCTGATACAGTTGGTTCTGTACTAAATTTAGGTGCTAATAACTGCCCTGGCACAAGTCCGAAACGTGGAAGGACTTCATTAACAAGTTCAAGCCCTGTTAACTGCCCCTCCAAGCCCATACTTCCTATTACATCATCATTTGATACTGCTGATGGCGTAAGTTTAGAATAAGCCACTTTAATTTCTTGGGTTCCACCATTAGTAATAGAAATAACAAGATGCCCTTTTACATTAAACGCCAGCTCATAGTCTTCACCTAGAGTCTGCCCTGTACCTTCACTACTTTTCACAACAACTGTTGATAGGATAACCGGCTCTTCAATAACAACTTCGCGATCTACTACAGCTTTTGTTGTTTCCTCCACTACTGCTTTGTGTTTTGCTGGATCTAATACATTAATAAAAACAACAGGTGCTACACTAAAGAGTGTAAAATGTGATTTCATAAACTCACATAATGTATAGTTTTCAAAGTCATCACTATACCCAAAAGCTTCAACTGCTTCTTTATAGGTATAACATAATACAGGTTCATTAACCTTTGGATTTTTTGCAAGGTGAACGGGGGCTGTTCCAACTACAACTGGCAACCCTGCCAGTGCTTCAACAGGAGGAACAATACTCGTTGGTATTTCTGACACATAAACCCCATGTCTATATCCACTCATCTTATCTACCTCCTAAATAATTCATAATTTCTAAGTATTTTTGACTCTCATAACTTCCCTTTACAGTAAGTTTTAAACGTGTATGATTGAGCTGTTCAATAGGCACAATCAACTTATTAATCGCTGGACATGATTCAATATGCAATTTTAAGATATTGTTTTGACCTTCTATAACTGTAAATTGATTTAATCCTGGTAAATTAGGTCCACAATAAACTCTTTTATCCGATGTCTTTTGAGTTACCTCTTTTTTAGTTTTTAAGCTGGCCATGGTTCTTCATCTCCTTCTATTTCAATTCTAGGAATAGTTAAATCTAACTCCATTGTTCCTATAAAATAAGGGAATGGGTGTTCTTCAGGTATTGAACATTTGATTGGTAATTGTACTCTATAGAAGTCAAAACTATAACACTTTAAAATTTCACGCTTTAGAATCTCCATGCAATGAATAATGTCTATCCACCCACCACTATCTTCACTATATACGCCAAATAATATCTTAATAGATACTATAGCTTCATCATCTTCAACCCGATCCTTCATATATCTCACAATTACATAAGGGAAATCCTCTTTTTCTTGATCCCCTTCATTTTCATCTAAGTATCCTAATTTTACCTGTGGTATTTTCATTTTATTTGTTTTTGTAAGGAGTCGTTCATTATGAACAACTCCCTCAATAAAATTCTTAAAATGTTCAAGTGTATTATAAATAGTCATAAGCCCCCTCCCTTACCATGAACGATTCTTATCAACGGTTATCTTATAAGTAGTCATTTGTACCCCACATTCCAAAACATAGTACAGTTCATTGTTAATTTTAAGTTTTTGACCTTCTTCTGGCTTTTTCTTCAAATAGATTTTTTGAACTAACAAAATTAATGCTTCTGTATATGTCCCATCTGCTTCTTTTACTTGCTTTTCTTTTAATTCATTATTACAAATAATAACTGGTATCTTTTGCCCATCAATCAGCATTTCAGTCGCTAACTCATCGCAATTAAAAAAAGCAGCCTCATCTTTTTGAAGTTGCTCTCTAAAATTTAATGCCATGTTATTCACCTAGACTTTCTTTTTCACCTATGTAATCAAGAATTGCATTAATTAACTCTTGGTTTTTCATTTCCTTGGTAAGCTCAATGCCTATTTTGCCTCCGTATTCCACTAATTCATCTTTATTTAGTTTCTTAAGTTCTTTTTCATCTAGATAGTCTATCTGTAAATCAGCATTATTATTTTCAATAACATCTATGACTTCCACTACAGATTCTTTAACAAGACGACCTACTTCCTTATCTTCTAAATAAATGATACTGCCTTGCTCATAGTTTTTTCGAACCCCATCTTTTCTTGTTGTAATAGAACTTAGTACCTTACATTTCATCATATGTACTTACCTCCTAATCCTCAGCTAAAACAGTTGCAACATACCAGCTATCTACATCATCTGGTTTAGGAAGAGGTCTTGATGTTAATCTTAACGTTTTAATATTATTTCTAATATCTACAAAAACTTGAGGTACGATTTCGGCTTCATAAGTCATGAAGTCCTCTCCTTCTAACTGTGTAACGGACCCATACTCAAATGAACCTACTGACTCTGGTAGCAGAATAAGTTTACCATTTGGAAGCATAGGTTGCTCTACGCCCTCATCATCAACAAACCATTCATCATAAGAATAAATATCTAAATCAAGCTCCATAAGTCTACCAAGGAATGTAAGTGATGGATCAACTATACGTGGTTCAATCTTAACTGTTGAAGATGTTAAAAGTTGTCTTTCTTGATCTACTTTTGGATGAACCTTAAACGCTTGATAGACATCATTTGCCATAATACATACAGTAGGTGCTTTACCAGTAGCTTTAATAACTG
>OBXC01000529.1_pt1 | contig 28912 bp, 37 predicted proteins | sample 1538111 | NCBI WGS metagenome assembly OBXC01 (sample SAMEA2580137, study PRJEB22360) | human gut metagenome | biome: human gut; feature: human-associated habitat; material: faeces | place: Denmark | collected 2008/2010
ATAATTCTACCTCCCGTTGCAGGATGGATGGCTTTTTTCTTTTCTGCATTTTTTGTATCTCTGATTTGATGCTATCCGGCGATTTTAGGAAATGCCGGAATACCCCATCCGTAAATTCCATCGGTGTCAGCCGCAAAATCAGGAAAAATCCAGTCACCATTCCAGTGCAGGCCAGTATATTTACCATATTCATGCCCCTTCTCCCTCCCATCGCACAAGCTGCTCCTTCGGCATTCCATTCTCCAGGAAGCGCTTCTTCAGGCTTTCTGATATGCCCTGTACCCGTTCATGCCCGCCATGGATGATGAAGCGGTCTCCATCCAGCCGGTTTTCCACTATGTTGTAATGGTATAAGGTTCTGTAGTTCCGGTTGCCGTCTGGCAGGATCTCGCATTCCATGATTTCCATTACCTTACGTTTCCGGTCCTCTAACTGCTTGGAAAACACAATGATGGGGAATGCTTCCGTTACTAAGGACATCAAAGTCTCATCTGAGATATCATATTTGCGTTTGCACAGTGTCACCATCCTCCGATAGGTTGACTCGCAGCTGTTGGAATGGATGGTCGTAAGCACAGTATGACCGGTCCTGGCTGCCTCCTGTGCAGAGTAAGCCTCTGAACTGCGCATCTCACCTACACATACAATATCCGGATTAAATCGAAGGGCCATGTCGAGCAGGTCATCCTGGTCCACCGTCTGTTTCTCATTCTCGGAATCCCTGGTCAGTGTGTGAATGACACGGTTCATGACCTTCCCTTCCTTCACCCGCACCAGGTCCAGCTCCCTTGAACCATTCTCAATCGTAAAGATACGCTTGCTGTCCGGGACCGTGGTAAGAATCCAGCCGGCTAATGTGGTTTTTCCAGAGCTGGTAGCCCCTGCCACACACACGGAGATTCCATAACGGATGCATTCTGCCAAAAAGTCAAGCATCTCTCCGGTTGCTGTTCCCCCTTTCACGAAGTCCGCCTGGGTCATACTCTGCGGATTGACAATACGGATGCTGGCGCAGATTCCTACATCCTCATCCACAAGTGGTGTCTTAAGAACAGCAATACGAATGTTTTTCGATAGATGCCCTAACACGGCAGGGCTTGCATTGTCGAGGACCATCCCGCTTACGTGCAGCATGCGCCGGATGACATTGATGGCATGCTCCGGACTGTCAAAATGTTCCTCCAGCTTCTCATTTCTTCCATCGCTGTACTGTACCTCTATATCGTTCCAGCTGTTCACATCCACTTCCTCAATGCCGGTACCAAAGATATACTTGGTTAAGAATGAGAACTCTGCCATCTCAGTATACAGTCCATCTACCAGCTGAACCATGGTCATTCCCTGAACAGCAATCCGGTAATCCTGGATGTATTTTGTGATATAACGCTTGATCTGGGCTTTCACATCCGCGTCGCCATGGCCTGTCAGCAAGGTGGCATACTTGCTTGACACGTATTCCTGTACCTCCTGTAACACCTGAACGAATTCCCGTCCTTCCCTGGCAGAAAAAAACAGGTCTTGATTCCTGGGTCCCCCATTTCCAGGCACAAATCCTACAGTGGTGTCATCTTCCCATTCTTCCCCCTGTGCTTCCATTCCACCATTCTTCCGATCCGTCGGCATCCCTGGCCTTTTACTCTCTTTTTGGGGATGATGCAATGTCCCGGTGGCAGATATTCCGCCGTGGTCCGGTTGATGAAACTCCACGGCCTGTATTCCCCTTTCTACCGTCTGCGGCCCCATTTCCACGATCTTCGGCTCCGCGGCCTTTTCCGCCTGGAAGAACAGTGACTCCCCCCGTTTCTCTCCTAACATCCAAACACCTCCCTGACAATCCGTTCTATTTCCTTGCGGAATCCCCGGCTGTCCTTTAAAGACAGCTCCTTGAACAAGTTCCCGGCCAGAACCTGTTCCTCCACTTCGGCTGAGTGGGGAATCCGGAATGTTACATTTCCTAATACCCGTTCCACATGTTCACTGGCCTCATTTGGCCGGATATTGCTGGCTACCCGGTACTGTTTATCCGCATCCCATTCATGGTCCTGAAGGAGTGGGAGCTGACTGGACAGGTAGCTGATGGACTTAAGATCACACCCAACCAGACGCAGGACCGAATCCGCCTCCATGAGCGCAATTGCGGACAGAATATCATTGACAATATAGCTGCTGCAGTCAATGATAACATAGGGGGTCAGTTCCCGCAGACAGTCAATCAGTTCTGTGGCCTGGCTGGCACTATGGGGCGGATAGGTATACTCATTCTCCCCTTTCTGCATGCCCAGTATCATGAGATAGTCCAGATGTTTGTGCACCACGCAGTTCTGACGCACCAGGTTCTGCGTCACATGAGTCGCGGCCAGAACACTTCCCAGTGAATGTTCGGACTCCAGATCCCCCGGCGGACAGATGCAGGGCAGCATGGGAGCGGTCATGTCACATAACAGGAGAGACACATTCCTCTTACGGTCCGCCAGGTATTTTGCCAGTTTCACGGCCACCGTTGTCTTTCCGCTTCCAGGACTGCCCCACACTGCCAGTACGCCTCCCCTGTCCTGGTATTCCTGGCAGTTCCCTTTTTCTTCTCTGGAAAAAATGCTGTGCTTCTTGATATTAAGCATTCTGTTCCTCCGTTTCTTCTGTTTCTGCGTTTTCTTCCCCTTCTGTATCTTTTCTGTCCTGTGTTTCTGTTCCTCCTTCCCCTCCTTCTGTGGCTTCCTCCGGAGGATATAAACGTTCCAGTAACTGCTCCTGCGCTACAATGAATTGCCCGGCTGTCTCAGCCTTCCCCCGGTATACAAGGGCCGCATGCAGATTTCCCTCTGTCTCAAGCTCTGCCAGGACCTTACACTGAATGGGGGTAGCCAGTAATGTCAGAGTCGCCGGAAGGGATTTCTCCTTCTCCTTGTCTCCGCCCGCTGTATTGGCGTCCACACCGGTGCTGGCGGTCACTGCGATGACCTGGACATACTGCAGCTCTTGTGGTATAACGGTTTCTCCCATCTTTCGGTAATCCGGTGCAAGGATGGACACGATATCACCGCTTCGCAGCTTGCCGGATACCCCCGCAGCAAAGGATTTGACGGTCACGGATATGGCCTGTTTCGTTCCATCCAGCTGATACAGGTAGGTATCTGCGCCTGGGGGCTGGGCCGAAATCTTGGAATGAAGAACATAATCACCTGGCAGAAGATCGGCTGTGGCATAGGCCCCTACGACACTTCCTAACTCCTTCATTACATTCCCGGGAAGGTTATAGCCACCTACCTCCACCATCTGAACCTTATCTTTTGTGATCTCATCCCCAGCCTTGATGGCTTTCTGGACACGCACGATATCTGTTTTTTCCGAAATTGCCTGATTAAATAAAGGGGTGGCCAGGAAGCAGATGGCCAGCGATAATACAATACAGAGAATGCCGAGGACAGTCCTGTTCTTAAGCAGTTTCATACGTTTCCTCCCAATTCCCCCATCCGGGATATTTGTCTTACATAATGCTTCTTTCTGTTCCCTCTCCTGATACCTTCCAATACCAGGATTGGCATTGAAACTGTCAACCACGTCTTTTTACATATCTTCAAATTCATATCTTCACTCTCCTTCTGATCATTCCTGTTTCCGTGCATGGGAGGATACCTTGCGGATTAGGTATAGCACCAGTATGATAATGATGAACAGCAAAACGGCTGCCAGAATGGCCTTGCCTTGATCCGCCTCTTTGTTCCCACCTTCCTTTCCTGTCTCACTTGCACTGGCTGTCCCTTTCTTTATGGCTTCTGCTTCTTTGCCTGTCACATCATTGGCAGACGCAACAGGGCTATCACACTCCGATTTGACCTGGGTCTGCCTTACATCCTCTTTTGCAACCGGTCCCCATAACACAGGCGTTCCGGGTTCAATCAGGGGTTCCATGGTCGGTTCCTGCTGAACAGTCAGGGCGGTCCAGTCCTGAAACGGATGGTATGGTCTATATGCCCGCTTTCCTGTTGCATGGCTGCCGCCTGTTCCCCCTCCCGAATGACGTGGTATATACTTCTCGTCATCCTCGGTTCCAGGAATGCGATCCGGTCCATTGGTCCAGAGCTCATCATCCTCTGTTCCGAAGATTCCGTCCTGGCCCGGACGGATATTGGTCCCTTCCTGCTCTCTACGGTTATCATAGCAGTCGTCTTCCGTACCATATATTCCATCGGGACCAGGTATCAGGATTAGGTCATCCTCATTTCCTGGTATTCTATCCGGACCATTAAACCATATCTCATCGTCCTCCGTCCAGAATTCACCATCCGGTCCAGGACGCACATTGGTGGATGGATAGGAATTCTGGTTATCATACCAGTCATCTCTGGTCCCATAAACCCCATCCAGTCCGGGATGAATTCGCACGTCATCCCCTGTTCCAGGAGTACAGTCCGGTCCATTAGACCAGATTTCATCCTCTTCGGTTCCGAAAATCCCGTCATTCCCCGGCCTGCGGTTGGTAGATGGATAGCTTTCACTATGATCGACCCAGTCATCTGCGGTACCGGGGATTCCATTCCATCCATTGGAGACGGTAATATCATCCTGGGTTCCAAAGATGCAATCCGGTCCGGGCCGTGTATTCCACCCATTACCGTCATCCCGGTAATCATCCTCAGTGCCGAAGGTCCGGTCTGGTCCTGGGAAATATTTACGCACCTCATTATCCAAATAAAAATCATCTTCCGTCCCGTACTGACCATCCACTCCTTCGTATATTTTCCGGTCATCACGGGTACCTGCCACCCCATCCGGGCCATTCAGATACAGGTTATCATCCTCCGTCCCGATGGCTCCATCCTTGCCTGGCCGTCTATTCGTCCCATCTCCCAGGTCCCGGAATACCAGGGTGAAATAAGCGTATGCGTCCATGTCTCGATCTACCGTATACTCATATGCGGATGCAATCTTCTGTCCCGGTTCAGGAAGTGCCTCCCCATACATAATTCCTTCCTCTTTCTCTTCCCCATAAGGTTGGGCATACCATCCCAGAAAAGCATAATCCTCCAGGACAGGGACCGGGAGGATTCCGATAGTTTTATCATATATGACCGCTTTTCCTTCTATATCGCAATGGGCGTCCCTGGTATGAAACGTAATGCGGTACTTATTGGCGGACCAATGAGCGTGATAGGTCGTATCCTCATGTAATCCGGGTCCCTCCAGCCGGTTCCGTATAAAAACCCAGCAAGGTATATCCCTTCCGGATAAATTCCGGAAGCGTCCCGAGCTTCCCTGTATATAGGAGCCCCTTCTGTACATTCTGTCCCCCATCCATCCCATCCGCAAATGTTATGATATATGTGTTTGGAAGCCACTGGGCATACAGAGTGACCGCAGCCCCATAGATTTTCGTCAGATTGAGTACGGACTGGCCATCCCCATAAGCAGTGCCGCCGCCATCCGGTTGGCTGTTCCATCCCTGGAATGTATGGTAATCCCTGGTGTACTGGTTAACCGGTAACACAACCGGCGTCTGATAAACAGACGGCTGACTGTTCATGTTCCCGGAACCTCCGTTGGCATCAAATACGACCGTATACGGATTGTATTTCACATCTGTCCTGGCATCACACCCCGGGCGGGTACACCGTTTAAAGTAGGTACCATCATTGGCACCCATGTAATAACCGTCGCTGAATGCATGTCCCAGGACACTGGTGGATTGGGTCTGGACCGAGCCACAGTCCCGGCAGGTCCGTCTCTGGGTTCCCTGTACCGTACAGGATGGCTCGGATGCGGTGGTCCATGGTCCATAATCATGTGCCACATTGAGATGCATGGTCCAGTGCGCCGGTCCGTAATATACCCGGTCCCCCTCATTGTTCACTGTGTTCCACCCATCGGCATGAGCATCCCAGTTTCCCGCCATATCACAGGTAACACGCATAAGCCAGGCATATTTGTATCTGGAATAGTACGAATCAGATGGATGGTACAGTTTTGCAAAGTCGCTGAATCTGCGGCCTTTATTATCGTTGATATAACTTAAATGAAAATAGGAATGTTTGCTCGCCCCCATTGGCCTCAGGATGAGGAGCTGCCCTGTCTTTAAGTTGACCGTTACCTCAATCCGGTTCAGGGAACCATTGCTGCCGGAACCGACCTGAATCTGCACGTCCGCACACCCATTTGGGCCATACGTCTTATACAGACTGCTGGTAACTGCTGCGGCCGGAAGGGATGGCAGGTAATTGGCTGACTGCGCCGGATATACCTTTGGGATGCGGACCGCATTTTGATTGGCATCCGGATCCCAATCCCCCTGATAATACTCCGCCCCATAAGCAGCCCGAAGCAGACTATTCGGGATTGCATACGATCCCTGGACTTCATTTAGTTCCCCTCCTTCTGAATCACCTTCTCCTGTTTTCGTATCCTTCATGTGTACTGCTTCTGATGGGGTTGCTTCCCATACCGTTACATCGGAACAAGATACACCGTTTCCTTCCACGTTGGCATCCACTGCTTCTTCATCCGTATACATTCCCTCCTTCTCTTGGGCCGGCATGGCAATTACTACGTCCCACTGTCCTGATGGTCCCGCATCCCCGGAAGGGGACTGGTCTGAAGCATATGCCACCTGATGGGATAACATAGCCATGCTTAGTAAGATGCATAACTTCTTTTTATTCATATCTGACCTCCGCCCATTCATTATAGTAGCCGTGTCCTATCCTCCTGCACACAACACGGCCAGACAGCCCATTGTTAGGAATGGGACCATGGGGTATGACGTAGGGGGACGGATGGCCTTCCATGAACACCATAAAAGATAGCCCATATGAAACACAAGCAGGGACGCGGTCCCTAATATTGCCGCCTTCAGTCCGCCATACATTCCCAGGTGCATACCGCATGCTGCCATAAACTTGATGTCCCCGCCACCGATTCCTCCCCAGCATCCTGCTGCAAGAAGAAAAGGGATGGCGCACAGAACCCCTGCCAGTGTTCCGCTCCGCAGCCCCAACAGGGAACAGGCTGCAATACAAAGATTCAGCCAGTCCGGTACCATCCGGTGACGAAAATCGATATAGGAAGCCCCCAGCATGAGACCAATCCACAAGGTCAGTTCAAGGTGCCTGTACATCCTTTTCCTCTCACAAGGACAGGCCTGTCGGGGCCATCTGCGGGACAGGTGATTCTGCCATCTGTGTCATCTTGCCCTGCTGTATCGTGAGTGCCTCCTTATAAGCAGACGTCAGGGCTTCCGTCATCTGTGTCCGGAATTCTGCTGTAATTGGAAAACAGATATCCCTAAACTCCCCGTTTCCGGTACGATAGGATGGCATGGACAGGAACATGCCTTTCTCACCGTTCATCAGGCGTACATTCCGTATGGCCAGACACTGATTCAGATTGATGGACGCTGTGGCAAGAATGTTTCCTTCCAAGCTGATGGAATTAATCTTTACATCAATATTCATCTTATTACCTGCCTGTCCCTCTGGTTGTGTTTTGGATTGTGCTTGTTGTGCCTTCATTTCTTAATGCGCCTCCCTTTCTTAGCCGGAATAATTAAACATCTCTGTGACACGCTGGGTCAATGTTGGCAGTACCGTATCCGCGAATAACTTATACAGCCCTGCCAACAGAAGGGCGCCAATAACAACTGCCATCAGAATCTTAATAGCCGTATCCACAAATCCTTCCCCGCATTTATCTTCCATTATCCGAACTAATTTTGTTCTTATCTGAATCATCTTAACGTTAATCTTTCTTTTCATATCGCAGCCTCACTTTCTTTTCCTTTCCCTGCTTTTACTGCATGATCATGCCGGATTGCTGTTCTGGCTGGTTTTTCAGTTCCGCCTCCGTCAGGATTACAAAATCCCCACCGGAATGCCAGAAGCTGACGTGCAGCTCTCCCTGATCAATTTTGATCTCCTGTTGCTCAAATCCCTCCCCCCAACCATCACTGCATTGTCCCGAACATGCTTCGGTCAGTTCCCGCAGTTCCCCCTCGGACAATTCGCCGCGCGTCTGTACCTCCAGCACACCCCAGAGCCTGCCGTCCCATGCTTCCACGGTAGGCTTCATGCTGTAGACCTTGCGGGCAAGAAGCTCGTTTTTCAGATAGACCGCAAGGCCACGGTCGCCCTCGGAATCAATGCGTCTGTCCGCAATAGCCCGCAGGATTTCTTCCCGGTATCCACACACCTCATGAGCGCTCATTTCTTCCGGCTCCCAATTCAGATCGCCGTATTCATCACGGGTGAATACCTGCGGATACAGAGGGCTGAACAGCCGGAGCATGGTCAGTTCCTCCGGGAGTTGCCGGATAGGGTGGTCATACCGCTCCACAATGCCAAAGCTGGTGAGCACCACGCCATTTTCTTTCATCATGGCTTTACCTAACGCATCAAAATTCACAAATTCTGCGGTAATTCCATCCACGCAGCAAATGTCCCCCTCATCCATAAGATATTTTGCATAATCCGCCGGGGTTTTGATGTCCTCCGGCAGAAGATGGTACTGACACAGTGCATCCGCAATTTCTGGAAGTTCAAACATACTACCAGGTACCTCCGCCTCCATCACAGCCATGAACAGCCGGTACTGTTCCTCCAAAACACCCACATAGGCAGCGCCCAGATTCAGACATTCTAAGCCATCGTAATTGGGCAGACGCTCCAATAAGCCAGGGATGGAGCTGGTACAGGAGGCGTAGCAGTCCTCCAAATCCTTAACGCCGAGTTCGGCAAGTACCGCTTCAATGCATTCCTCCGTGGCCGGGAACGTGAGGGTGACACGATTGGGCTTCCCCTTGTGACTCAGCCGTACGGTGATAATACCGTTGGGATTACAGTATGGTTCTGGGAGTTTCTCTCCGTCGTAAACTATTTCCAGTGGTTCGTCTTTCCTAAAAACAAAGCCGGAATCGGTGAACACGCCGGGGTGATCCGCCAGATACCTGTTTGCCACCTGATCATAGGCAATATAGTCCGCAATGCTGCCCGGTACATCGATCCCGCGTTCTTTCAACAGATGCCGTCCCATTGCGTCCGCATCCTTTACGCCGGGGAGCCGTTCAAACTTGTGCAGGTTGCAGGAGAGGTTGACTATATCCCGTAGGCTTTTGGAGGGCTCCAGTTCGAGAATGCCAGTCAGTATATTTCGCTCCCTATCGCACAACCCACCGATCCTGCGAGAGAGAAATCCCAACTCGTTCAGTTCCTGCTCGTCGATCTCCATGCCCGGCAGGATACGATCCAGACTTTCGATGGATGTGTCGGCGGAAATAATGGCGGTTGTGATGTCTCGCGAGCAAATGGCCTCCAGCGCGGACAGCGTTTCCTCGCTTTCATCAAACGGGCCGGGAAGCTTCAGCGCGGCTTCCTGCCCGTTGTCGCCTCTCATGATGGTAATGTTTAGCATTCAGTATCCTCCTTAAAATTAGAAATAAACGCGGTTCTATAACGGCGGGTGTGCGGCAAGAAGATAGAGGGCTGCGAGACCACCCCTGCGGAGCACATTTGAACTATGACGTTTCACATCACATCCCCATCTCCGGTTCATCCCCTTCCTCCCATTCCATATCCCTATCTTCCTCTATCGGTTCCCGGTCCATCTCATGCTCCGGATTCATCTGCAGTTCATACGCACAAAGGACAGACTGGTCAAACTTCTCCCGTATCTCACGGCTTTCAAAAAACATGCATCCTTATACCCGGCATGGAAAGGCATCTTGGTCCTTGGCATCACAACTTCAATCCCAAAATCATTTTCCTTCACCTTCACATTTCGTATGGTACAAATATCTCCAATCCGCTCTTCAGCTGTAGCAAGGATGCCGGTCTCCGGCTGGAGGTTTGTGATAATGGACTGGAAATGCGGAATGGTATTTCGTTCCATGGATTCCTGCATTTCCTCATTTTCCACCCTGTCTTCCTGTCCTACGCTTCCTTCATTTCCTGAATAGGTTGTCTCTGGCTTACGTCCTCTCCTTTCATATGGTCGGTTCCCTGGATATCCAGGGATTGTCCCTGAATAAACCCAATCTTCTGGAATCCGTAATGATCAACATAGTAAAACTCGCTTCCCTGCCTGTCATATAGTTCAAGGACATCCGAAATAGAAATAGGATGCCCCGTAGTCCGTTGCGGGAACTCTCTCTCAAACTTGGTATAGATTGCTTCCAGGTCATCTGTCTCAATCTGGCAGTCATATACCACCTCGTACCGGCTGGAGTCCGGCATTCCAAGACGTGATACCTGGTCCTCGAAATCAAGAAAACGCTCCTCTGGCGGCACTTCCGGCCTCAGTTGGTGGAGCCTGCAGTTCCTGAGAGGCTTCACCTCCCCGGTCAGGTCCACCTTCCCATGTACGAGACGGTCATACACGCCATCCTGCCAGCATGGTTCCAGCCCCTTCTTCTCCTGCAGGAACCGGATCAGGTATCCGTTCTTAAACATCGGATCAAGGACAGCCTTTCCATCTTCCACATATCCGGCCATGTTGCCATAATACAGGATGAGATTGTTCTTAACCGCAATACCTGCCATCCCCTCTCTCCTTCCCGTATCTTCGTTTCTTTAGAAGACAGTCCAGCTTCTCCCCCAGACCATCCTCCGTGCAGAACTGGATGTTCCCTCCTCTCATGATAAGGACAGGAGCTGCATGGGAATCCAGGAACACAATCAGTTCGGGCAGTGTCTCCTGCGCCATGAGGGCCTCCAGCTGTTCCTCATCGAATGGCATCCTTAGCTTTACCATCCCACCCCGGCCTGCCATATAGGCGCATAACAGCCGTTCCCTGGACTTTACCTCATCCATATGTCATCCCTCATCTTTCTGGATAAGTTCAGCTAATTCAGCCAAAAGACTCTCACGGCTTTTATCCGGCATCTGACGGACAGCGGCACGGACATATGCCTCCATGGCCTCCGGTGACTGGTCCCCTGCCTCAATCAACTCCACCTTCATCAATCCAATCCATCCGCCATTATCTGCCTCCAGCCGTATGATATCTCCCGGATGCATTCCCGCTTCCTCACGTACACTCTTTGGAAGATAAATCCTGCCATTACCGTCCACGATTCGGTACGTCCTCTTCAAACCTGCCATCTAATCCCTCCATTTCCATAATGATCCGTACTTTCTCAGGGTTGATTCCTATTTCCGAACACAGTTCCAGTATTTCACGCGGCACGATACCCCCGGTCCGGGCTGGAAGAATGGTAATTCTCCTATCCTCGCACACAATCTCCAGGTCCTCATCCGGCTGGATACCGGCTTCCTCTAACAGTTCCGCCGGAACCGTCAGCTGTGTTCCATCCTCATACATCTGGTCCGGCGTGAGTTCCCCCACCTCCAACGGGCTTACGAACACCTCCGGCCCGCCGCCATCTTCTTCCGCCAGATATGTGACATAGACCGTTCCATCTGCATCTGTGCCAATCGATTCCAACACTTCTGCCGGTATTATCACTCTCCCGTCTGCCTCTGGCCTCACATTTAATTCTTTTAACCGCATGCTCCTCCTTCCTTACGGATAAAATCCGTATACATCCGACAGTTCCATCTGTTCCGGCAATTCCCTGCTCCTACATGCTGTATCATAGTTTGATATGAACACCTCCGCATACTCCTCCCCCTGGTTGTACCGCTGTGCCAGGTTATTCAGCCGTTTAACAGTCTCAATTCGATATCCTTCATACAGTTCACGGATATAGGCACAGTCGTTATAGGATAACAGCCATTTTCCCTGGATTCCCCCAAGCGCGTCACGGAGCCGTACATGGTCCTCCCGGCGGAACACCACTTCGTAATGCCCTTCCGTTTTGTAATAAGGCGGGTCGCAATAAAAAAAGGCATCCTCTCGGTCATACTGCCGTATAAGTGCCTCAAAATCCTTGTTTTCCACCACAGTACCGGCCAGCCTCCGGCTTCCCTCCCAGAGCAGCCCAAATGTCCTGCGTATATCGAAGGGCTGGCACCCATAGGAAATACATCCGCTTCCGTAGCTGTACCGAATGAGCTGATAAAAACAGGCAGCCCGTTTTACATCATACATCCCTGCGCGTTCCTCCAGAATAGGCCGGATTTCCCCACACGCCTCTGGTGTCAGACATTGTTCTGCCAGATGTCCCTCCTCCTGATACCACGGACCTGGAGCCATGAATTCCTCCCGATTCAGGAATCTTTTCAGATAGTCGAACTCTTCCCTTCCATTCAACGGAAAGAATCCTAATTCCTGAATCAATGCCAACGGCCTGTCCCGCACACACCGGAACAGGTTGGTCAGGTCCGAGTTATAATCATTGTATACTTCCATCCTATCCCGCGGCTTTCCGAACAGGACCCAGCCTCCCCCGCCAAAGACCCCGATATAACGTCCATAGGATAAGGGAAAACGCTGATAAATCAATTCCCTGAGGGCCTTCTTCCCTCCAATCCAGCTGATGATGCTGTTCAATGGGGCAGCACCTCCCTACACCATACCAATCTGTTCCATTCGCTTCAGGCCATGTTCACGCAAAAGGCATCCGGTTAAAAGGACAGCAAACATTCCCTGGTCCACCAGGCTGCGGTCCGTCAAATCCGATACCTTCACACACCCGGCCCGGTAATACAGGTCCTTGGCCAAGTGGTACAGGATGTATCCTTTCACATTGATGCCTCCAAGCTGGATGTCCGGAAAAATCACCTGTGACATAGTAATGGCATCCCGTGCCTTATCCCAGAGATATCCGTCAGCGGCTAACAGATAAAGGGCGCAGGCGTAGGATGCCTTTTGGTCCAGAGCAAGAATCTGTCTATGTCCCATAAGACCTCTGTATCGTTCTTCATGTTCCCGGTTTCGATAGACAGGGCCTTCCATACACGATTTTGTTTCCTCTACCCGCTCTATGAACTGACTGTCGGGAATTCGGAACCGCAGTTCCTTTAACATCTTCTGGTATCCTGAACGCTTTGTGTCTCTGCAAAAAAAACAGGAGACCGCCATCTCCTGTTCCTTCCTGTCCGGAAGGCAGGGATGACTCTCCTGCATCAACACTTCGAATGCCTCTAAACTGCTGCCTGATAAAAAACGTCCTGCTGGCATTTCATTTACCTCTCTTTCCTCTGTCCTGACTTGTTTTATGGTTATTCATTTTTCACATTCTTGTAGACCGTATTCTTACTGCACCGGTTCCTGGAGTCCCATCTGACTGTTCTGTCCTGTTTCCAGAAGCTGTGCCCCCTGGAAAAAATAATGGACCAGGCGTCTCATGTCCTCAAACCCTTGGGATTCCGGCATGCAGACCGTGATAACCGCTGCATCTATGATGCTTCGTCCGTCCCAGATCCGGGAAAATTCACGGCTTTCCCCCCAGTAACCATCTCCTTCCGTATTGAATTCCTCATATCGGCCATCCACTTCAAATAAATAGGTCGCTGTATCAACTCCAATCTCTTTCTGCTCAACGTCCTGTCCCTTATAACAATAGCCGTCCATGTAGGTACTGATGGTTCGGCCCGGAGCCATGTAGAGGGTCATGGTATCCAACATTTCTCCTGGCAGTTCCTCAATGGGTTGTTCCTGCAGGACGACCCGTGCCACAAAATTTTTAGGCACATTACAATCCACCACCAGTCGTCCAAGCTTTTGGCCCTCAAAATGTTCAAAATACATCGGATCACCGAACCGTATATGCGTTGGACAGTTCACTACATATATTTCTTTCTTCACATCGCTCTCCTTTCAGGACACAGATATTACAACTTCTTACTCTCATCACTCCTCACTCCCCATTCTCTGCCCTCCACAGCTCCAGGTCGGACAGACTGATTTGTCCTTCCGTGTTCTTATCCTCCATCCACCAGGCAAAGACATCCCCTGCATCCTTCCATCGGGTTGCTATCCCCTGCTCCTGGATATAGGTCAGCATCACGCCGAATGCCCGTAGATAGGCCCTTTGGTAGCTGGGAAAAATGCGAAATTCGGTCCAACGGTTCTTTGCCGCCATGGGGCAGCCAATGCACCCCACCCGGTGAAATCCCCATTCATACAGCGGGTTTACCGGGATACGCTCGGACTGGATATAGTCCCATATATCCCGATCCAGCCAGTCCACAATAGGATTGCAAATCCGTTTTCCTTTTATGGTGCATGTCTCAAATAACATACGCTCATCGACGTTGTCATTGTTGAGAATGATTTTCTTGTTCCTATCCCTTGTGTAATTCTCAAAAACACCACGGTTATTCCTCCGCTTCTGGCTTTCTGCCCATCGCACCCCGGTCGTAATGAACCGGTCCTGACAGGAATTTTCCTTGAGTATCTTATGGAAAGCTTTCCATAAAATTTGTTATGAAAAGAAAGTAATTATGGAAAGAAACAGGCGAAAACACTGCTATTTCAAGATATTTCGCCTATAATCTTTCCATAATACATTTACTTATCCTGTCCCAGACTGGTCAGCCAGGACATGAGATCATCGTTCTTTTGCCATGAGGTCACTTTATCTGTTGAAATTCCTATGTTGGCTTTTTCAAACGCTGCTCGTTTCATTTCGGCATCCGCTTTGGCATAAATTTCGGTTGTGCTGATATCAATGTGTCCTAGAAAGTCACGAATATAATGCAGATCAACATCAGCTCTTAATAAGTGCATGGCTTTTGTGTGACGCATGACATGAGGCGTCACCATCGCATTTGAAATGTTTCCATCGGCCTGCAGTTCATTGGCATACTTTTTTAAGATATAAGTAACTCCAGGGCGGGTAAGACGGTTTCCCTGATGATTACAGAATAAAGCCTGATCTGGATTCCTTTGGGGATTCAATCCGTGTCTTTCCATATAACATTTTAAAATCTCTGCTGTCTGGTGCAGGATAGGCACGGTCCTCGTTTTCCTTCCTTTCCCTGTCAGACGGATAACACTTGGTCCATCAATCCTCACATCACGGACTGATAAATCAATCAATTCCTGAACCCTTGCACCGGTGTCATACAAAACACATAGCAGTGCTGCATCCCTCCTTCCATAGATGGTGGCCTGATCCGGCCTGGCCAAAAGATTTTTTAATGAGTCTTCCGATAAATAATTCACCACAGCCTTTTCATGTTTTTTCATGCGTATTGACAGGATTTTCTGGCATTGCAAAAGCATATCCGGTCTGTCAAGCTGGAGATATTGAAAAAAGGCATGGATTGCCGCCAGTCTCTGATTACGGGTTGAAATGGAATTACGTCTCTTGTCCTCCAGCCAAGCCATAAATTCGTTGATGGTCTGGTCTGTTAGCTTACTCAATTGTACTTTTTCCGGCGAGCAGTTTTGTTCCTCTTCTAAATAGGTCAAAAGAAGACAGAACGTATCACGATAAGAACGGATTGTATTCACACTTAAGTTTCTTTGACCTGCCATATAGTTAGTGAAATAGTCTGCCAGACTTCGGGCAAAATCAGTCGGTTTGTTCATCAGCCTCCATCCTTTCCGGCAACAATCCGCCAAATGCGGCTTCCATTTTTTCCAAAATTTCAGGATATAATTCGGAAGTCAGATGAAGATATTTTGAAGTTCCTTTGTATGTTTTGTGTCCCATATATGTGGATAAAATCGGCAGGACCTCAGCGGGCCTCTTCCCTTCTTCAAGAAGTTTCTGGAGACTGTGTACTGCAAATGTATGCCTGAGGTCATGGAGGCGCGGCCCAACATTTCGTCCTCCGTATGAAATGCCGCTGTTCCAGAGGAACGTTTTACGGATTGTAAAAATGTGATAGGTAAGGCCATCAGGCGCCGGAAAGAAATACCCTTCCGGATTAAGTTCGGATAATACATGTTCCTTATAATTCATGCACCGCTGGCACAAATCCTGGTTTAACGGAATCAAGCGGTCCCTATAGTCCTTCGCATCGTGGATAAAAATAACGCCGTGTTCAAAATCAATATCGGAAACTCTCAGATTCAATGCCTCTGAAACCCTAAGTCCACAGCAATAAAGGAGACGGAACAGTAAAGGAAAGATTAAATGACGGCGGACTGAAAAACAGGATGGTGAAAGACTGTCAATCGTCTTGAATACACGTCTGACTTCGTCATGGCTAAAAATATAGGGGATATGTTCATAGGTCTTCTTTGGAATCATACTGCTGGGATATAGATAGACCTCGCAACCATTCCGGGACATAAACATGGCAAGCTGCCGGATTAAGTTGACTTTAGAACGGATTGTCTGCGGGCTATGGTTTGCCTGGCGTTGTGTCCAGGCAAGTACAAGTTCTCTGGGAAGCCTGTCCATACAGTTGTAGTCAATCGAAAACCTGTCCAGGTTTTTCAGCTCAAAGTATTCTCGCTCATATTTATAACCGAGGCGGTGCTTTTCTTCCAGGAATCCGATGATCCATTGTGAAAGACCACTGGTGAATTTATAATCTTTTTCTTTGGCCTGCATTAGAACACCTCCATTGATAACGTGCAGTTACGCAGCTGCTCGGTATCCACACGAAGATAGTTCGCCGTAGTCTCCACTCTTTGATGGCCGAGTATTTCAGAGATAACCGGAAGGGGCACTTCTTTTTTTAATAATTCGGTAGCCAGCGAATGGCGCAAGGTATGCATCCCATGGGACTTTTCTGGTGTAACCACAATCCCGGCTTTGTAAATGTAGGTGTTTAGCATATGGTGGAGACGGTTGTTTTCATTAAAAGCACTATACGGAACTCTATGGCGAATAAAAATGTTTGGTACTGGCGATTCAGGCCGGCCATTCCTTAAATAATCAATGACTGCATTGCCTACATCTTCAAACAGAGGAAGCGTCAGTGGCTGCTTAGTTTTAAACTGCACAAGCTCTATGCAGTTTTTCTCCCATTTAATGTTTTCATATTTCATATGGATGATATCCCTTACCCGAAGTCCCAAGCGGGCAACCATCAGTATGATGGCATAATCCCTTTTCCCGATTGGATTACCAATATCGACACAGCCCAGGATTTTTTCCAAATCTTCAGGACTCCAGATGGAAGGAAGATGCTCCCTGGAGCGCAAGATGTTTGATTTAGGTATAAAAAGGGATAAATCCTTTTCATGATATCCATTGAGATACAGATAATGGAAAAACTGCCTCAGTTCACTTAACAGGGCAGCAACAGAACGGCCATGATAACTGGCAACGGACGCAATAAAGGGGGTGATATGTTCCGGCTTAAGCATACGAAAGGATTCGACCTGCTCCTGCTGAAGGAACTTAGTTAGGCGCCGCAGCGTTCTGGCATAGTCTGTAATAGTAGACAATACACATCCGTTTGCCTCTAAATGCTGTAGGAATAGGTCCGTAATAGCACAAAATGGGGCAGGGATTGTTTCCGTATCTGACCGGACCAGGCTCCAATACTGCAGACGGCCCTCTTTATAAAACTGGTAAAGTGTTTGAAAAGCTTCCCGTGCGGTGCGCTGATTGCGCGTAAGTTCTCCCTGCAATTCTTCAATTCCATAGACCTTCTTCAAAAAATCATGCCAGTCCTGTAGCTGGAAGTCTTCTTTATTGGAAAACTTAAGATAGCGTTTCCAGACTTCCCAGCGATGTCGGATAGTAGAATCAGAATAGCGGAGTTTCCGGAGCTCATTTTCAGCTCCAAGCATAAGAGAATATAGCGCAGAGTCTGATTGAAGATTGGGTTTGTTCATTTGTGTTTACCTCCGATAATTATGATAGGCTTAGCCTTCCATTTGAGTAAACACTACCCACATTAAAAATACAATCAGAATTATGGAAAGTAAAAGCCCTGTAAAGCTTATCGTTGCTTGAATTTTCTTAGAAACTTTCCATAATATATAACTTTTCATAAAGTATCTCACAACAATAACGCTGCAGCCTTGTGGGTGGGAACCGTTTCATCGGAATCAGAGACCACATGGATACCCGATGGCCCTTATAATACGGATAGTGAATGCTGCATGGGATTCCCTTGCTTTCGTATTCCCTGAATATCTGCCGTATATAATAAATTGTCTGTGGTGCGTCGGCAGTAGTCAGATTATGATGAAGCTCAAAGGGTATACCGGCTCTCCTCACAATCTCCCTGCAAACAGCACTGTCTTTCCCTCCACTATCCGTAACGATTAAGGGACGGCCATACATCCGCAACGACATTTCAGATGCAGTTTTTACTCTTTCTATCGCTTTCTGCTCTAAATCCATTCCAAAAAGAGTCAGATATCTTTTCCCGGCCGGAACTCTGCCTCCTTCCTTTTTGCTATCTTGCAAGAGAAAGAAAAAAGACACTGACTCTCATCAGTATCTTCGTATCGCTTCGATCTGCTCTTTTTTATTTACATTACAAACAATCTCATCTCCCTTCCAACAAAGTTTCATTACCCCGCTTTTACATACTGATTGCAGAATCATTTTTCAGTTTTGCCTCCTCTGTATCCAGAGACAGCTTATCCTCCTGGACGATCGTTGACTGAGCAGACTGTAGTATATTCAGTGGAATCCTGTCATTCGAAAATATATCTGTCAAAAACGCTCTGCCGCCTAATTGACAGACGCATTGGAATTCCGCATTAAAACTGTCGCAGTTTTTCTCAGCCTTTACTGTGGAGATAGCTTCCCCAATATGGGGCATAGCCTCCTCGTAAGTTCCCATTTGCAGCATTCCCTCTGGTGATATTCTTATAAAAGCTCCTGACTCACCACCCATATAATAGAGCGCGCCCCACCTGTTTAGGCGAGTAATTGTATCTTCCCGCCATCTGCAGGAGCTTCCCGCAGTTATCTCCCCCCAGTAATTAAATTCTTCTTGATTCATAACACCTCCTCTTTTAGGTCTCTACAGAATATGATGAGCATTTAATATAAAAATTCTTTGAGTATACCGAATGCGGACATAAAAATAGAGGCGTCATGACAAATTCTTAATGTATGCCATAACAACCTCTATATCATTTAGCATTTATAATTTATCCCGGCCTTCTGCGCCTGGCTCATCTGGGCCTTCCGGTCTATCAAATACACCTTGTTCCCCTTCTTGAACTTTGCCCCTGTCTGCTTAAACCAGAAGGGCACATCATATTCCACACATTGCTCCATAGAATCAAGTATCCAGGCGAAGTCGCAGACCCTTGCGTCCGGCCCGGATTCTCCGCCGCATGTAACCCCTTCTATCTTCCCTGTAGCCAAATATTTCCGGATATCAATTTGTTCCAGCATTGGCTCATGAATTACAGTCCGGTGTTTGATTGGCAATTCCAGAAAAACGGGAAGGCGGTAGTCGGCCCGATTCTGGTTCTCACAGGTACAGCAGATGGTCACATTCTCATACCCGCTTCCCCAGTCCCCCGGTAATCCAACCTCAAACCGGTGAATGCGTTTGGTAATAATAACAAAATTCAGATCGCTGCGCCTACGAATGATATCCCATGCTTCCGCACGCCATCCATCTGCCTCATCCAGAAAAAAATCAGAGGTCATGCAGGTATACACCCTCTCACCATCCGGCTGCAGCTTGTAGTCACCCTTGCGGTTACATTTAACCGGCATATCAAAGTTAGAAGTACGGGTTACAACACTGCTATCCTTACCAAATTCAGCATCTCTCCGATAAACATAGCAATTCGTACAGCCTGGACTGATTTTTTTACATCCATGCCATGGATTCCAGGTTGACATCTTACCACCTCCGGTTTTCACTACCAAACAGATCAAAAAGCGCCCTCTCCTGTAATTCAAGCTCCTATTCCCCGCTCTCATAGACCATTAGGCATTCACTCTCCCCAGTTTCTTTTTCTGTCATTCTCTCCCGGACCGTGAACCCTTCTTTCAGGTAAAAGGCCATTGCCCCTGTATTCTTATCGAACACATGCAGGGACAACCGTTTCTTCTTTTTCACCGTTTCAATTAGCTGATGGCCAATTCCCTGTCCCTTATGTCCTGCCGCTACAAAAATACCGGCAATATATTCCGCGTCCATTCCGATGAATCCCAGAATTTCTCCATCCTCCTCGTACACATATACCTCCGCATTGGGCAGTACCGATTTTACGGAATCAAAATTCTTCTTCCAATACTCGGCGTCTATAAAAGAATGGGCTTCCAGATTTCCCTGAAGCCATATATCCATAATCTTGTCTAAATCCTGAAATTCAAATAATCGAACCATCTCTCCGCCTCCTTGTTTCTCTATTATATCGGACCAACATCTAATGTGCAAGTCTTGACAGAACATTTGTTTGTTCTTGTAAAATTATGGCTCCGGTAATTATATAGTAACCAAGCGTTTTGTTATATTGAATTCATCGTTATTATGAGCCATGATGATTTTCTACAGTCTTGCTCCACCGCCTGCTATCTCATTGATATATCTCCTAATCCAATCTCCTCATTCTCCTGAGCGGAGGTGCCCTGACAAAGTTCTGACTGCTGACGCTCCTCAGTCTTTTGTGCAGATACTTCATCAAGAAAACCACCTAGCCTGTTAGGAACATAATCAGAAAGCCACATACCTCCATATGTCTCATGACTACAAAGCCTCCATATAGCCAGTCTTCCGAAATTGAGTTTTACATCCTCAAATGGAAACAGCAGGTTGGTTAATCCTTCATAGAAAAATGACCTCACGTTTCCAAACTTTGTCCCTTCCAGTAAGATGTCTTCCTGTGTCAATCGTTCATTAATCCCATCCACCCATTCTTGTATATCGCCTCCACAGCCCTGCAAAATCAGCCCATCCTTATGTTTCATCCGACGTAACTCATCTATTGTGATCTCCATGAAACTCCTCCTTCTGTTTTTATGATAGCTCAATTCGCCCATATTTCGATAAAGCCATCGGTCTATATACCTCTCAATGTGACAGACCGCTGCTCTCATCTGTTCTATCGCTTTATGCTCTAAATCCACTCATCAGAGAGCCTGATGTCATTTATTCCTGTCGGAATCCCGCCGCCTTCCTCTGTCTTCCTACAGGAGCGTGATTTGTATAAAAAGGGGGAGCCCTCTTTTTTCTATGTTACATATACAGTTCCATCCTCCCTGGTTCCTGTTCCGGAAAGTCTGGCCTCTTTAACTCCTCTTCCGTCTTAATGCACAGCGCAGTCCCATAGTCCTCATCCCATAGTCCGATATGCATTTCTCCCCCTTCTGTATGGACAGGATATTCGATGAGGGACAGCCCCCATCCCTCCTTCATCTGACGCAGCCAGTCCCTCTTCAATTCCTCTTGTTCTGCTTCTGTCAATATTCCTATTGTCCTTACCTCAAGGGCACACCACACTTGTCCGTCATAAACTTCGAGCCCCGGAACCATACGTTCCACCTTTGCACGTAGCAGCTGATTATTCAGGAAAACTCCCATACACTCTTCGTCGGATGGCAGATGTCGCTTGATTGTAGCCTCTATGACAGTCTTTCGCTTGATTAAACCTTCACCCGATAATATCTCAGGCATGAAACTCTCACGGTCATGCCTGAACAACGAGACTGTCAGAGGGCTATAGAGCCGGATGGTCCTGCTTTCTGACAGACGTCTGCTGTAATCCCTGGTTGGATGGAATACATGACCGGTGGATGTGGTTACCATATATCGGTCCGGAAAGGATTCTATATATTCCTCAAAACGGCAAAACGGTTTCAGTTCTTCTGGCAGAACTATCCTGGCATACTGTAGGGCCAACATTCTTGCCATGACTTTACGGCCCATCTTATCAGCAGGGACATACACATGGTTTTCGTAGCCTTGAATAATTTCACATGCCTCCCCTATGGTTTCCGGCAGTCCGGCTTCCAGAATAGCATAGAGTTTTTCCTTCTCCAGTATCCCCCTTTGGGCGACTTCCCGGTTGATTACATCGGCTACCCGGTCCAGTTCAGATAACGTAATTCCTGGCGGAAGATAACAAGGAAGTTCCCACAGATAACCGCTGGTGTGCTGTATGGCATATGCATCCCATTTACTCACTGACAGGCTGGCTTTCTTCTGTTCTGTAAGCGGAAGCTGGAATATTTTCTTATTCCATTTCTCATCTGTCATATGGACAGAAAGAAAGCATCCTCTGTGGGGTTCATATCCCTGTTCCTTACTACTACACGGGGCGATCTGTTTCCTGGTCACATAACCCATGGGGGTCATACAGCCTTTTGTGTATATATATTCCCTTCCAATGGATTCAAGGTCCAGAAACGGTTCGATTCTCTTGTCTATCTGTATTCCCCGCTTTTCCAGTTCCATACGCCCGGCTGCCTCCCAGTTTTTTATGCGGTCATCCAGGATGTAACGGTCCAGATTCCTTGCCACGTCCATTACCGTTTCAATTGTGTCCGAATGGTCCAGCAAAAGAGCTGCTCCGAATCTTGCCTTCTCATCTTTTCCCCAAACAACCATCTCCCGAGCCAGCTCATTAAGCAGCTCCATATGTCCATTCGCAAATACCGTACAGTCTTCCAGGCATTCTGCCAATGATGGGACATCCGAGTCCACCCCGGCAACAAACGGTATCATACCGGAAGAATGCATGCCCTTCAGCTCCATGTATATCCGTTCTATTTCATCCTGACTGGCGGGCAGGTCCATCCATACCCCCTGGCTGACATTCTCTCTCTTGATATATATTCGCATCTTACATCTCCAATTAAAAAGGGACCTCCATGAAGGCGGTCCTGCATCTATTCTAAATCTAACACACCAGTATCACGATTCTTAAATTCATTGCATCACCATGCCTGATTCTGACCTGGCGAATTCCCATACAAACGTCTGCCCAATTCTGAATACAACACCATGGGAGCACCATTCTTCTGTAAATAATGCTCCCCATAACCCTGGAAATCAGAAATCAGAGAAGGAAGGATCAGCTATATCAATACCTGCTTTCTTAAAAACCTGTTCCGCATAGCATTCTAATGAAGTGATAGATGGGTCCAGCTCATAGCAGTTTAAATTATTTGTAATATTCAGATTCAACTCCAGGTCATTACTTTGTTCAAATTCCAATACCGCCTTATGTTTTATCTGTGTTTCCTAACATATATCTGGCTATTACATCGCTGGCCAGGTCTTTCGCTTCTCGTTCCCGCCCTATCATGTTACTAAAAAACCAATACTAGGGGAATGTTCATCTTTTCTACATATTTGGACATGTCCCGTCTTGCCTCCGACCTGTTTCTTTTGTTCAACACCATACCCCTTTATTCACTAGAAAGCCCTTCGTATTTACAGACAAATATTTAACCAAGCTTTGCAGCATTTTGACATCCGTTATCCCTTAGACATTTAAAGGTTATTCTCCCCCATCATCCTTGGAGGAGAAACCCTTCTACTTGTTTCATTTACTTTATTGGAACAATAAATAAGGACTGCCCCTCTAATGTGGCAATCCCTATCATTACAATCTATATTTATACATTCACATATCCATCTCCTAGTTAAAAAAGCTGCTATGATAATTCATCTTATCAAAACAATTCTTTTTTACCTATATCTCATTTGGACTAATGAAATAAACCATATAAGCTTTCATATCCACGATTTATGCTTCAGTTGCTCCTCCACAGCTAGAACCTTGACCGGCCGTACATCCGTAGCAATGATTACCAAAGCATATTTTCCTTGCTCTATAAGTCTTTCCAACCAAATCGAAGATTGTCTCACTCGTTGAAACAGGCAGGTCTGATGCCTGGTTGAAATCACAGTCATAAATCCTGCCGTCATAACCTACAGAAACCTGGTAACGGCACATAAGGCCTTCAACAGTTGCCTGGTTAAAAGAACCGCACAGCTTCCTCATATAACTATTTAAATTACAGCTATTCTGAAGAAAATAAAAAAATCGCCCAGTAGGATTGTTTGTTATTGTGAACAGATGATTAAATACGATTCCGTAATCTCCTAGCAGCTTGGCTTTATATTCTTTCTCCATAGCCCTCTGAACCGGAGGAAAAAATGCCCCTGATGGATTATAGACCATGTTCAAAACCAGGTCGTCTTCCCGTCCATATCCCAATGAATTTAATTCCTGAATAACCCTGATTGCCTTTTCAAAACTTCCGTCTCCTCTTACACGGTCCATAACCTTGGCCTGGTAATAAGGCAGGGAACAGACCACCTCTATCTTATGATCTGCAAAAAACTTCGGTAGATGTCTATATCCTTCTTCTGTCAGTATTACAAGATTACTACGTACAATAACATGGCTACACGCTTTGCAGATTTCTTCCACAAACCACTCAAAATGAGGATTCATTTCCGGTGCTCCACCTGTAATATCCACAGTCTTGACCTTTTGTTCCCTGCAGACCGACAGACATGCCTCCATTACCTCACGCCCCATGATTTCCTTACGGTTTGGGCCTGCTTCCACATGGCAGTGCTTACATGATAAATTACATAACTTACCCACATTGACCTGAAGCACGTCCAAATTATTTTCCGTATACCGGAAACGTTCCTCTATCCGGCTTTCAAACGCCTGTATATGCTCCATTTGATTCAATTGAACTATTGACTCATTCATCTCTTATAACTCCAATTTCTTTATAATATTCTTCATCTGTACACCGTGCACCAATGACGCACCTCCCCGGATAGCCGCAGCCACATGGACCGCTTCCATCATCTGGTCCTGACTTACACCTTTGTTCAGACAGTCATTGGTATATGCATCGATGCAATACGGACACTGCACAGTATGGGCCACTGCCAACGCAATCAATGATTTCTCCCTTGCTGTAAGAGCCCCCTCTTCAAACACCGAATTATAGTAATCAAAAAACTTTTCTGCCAACCTTGGTGACTCCTCACCGATAGAAGCAAACTTTTCCAAATCTTCCAGATTATAGTAAGTGTCCATTTTATCCTCCGTCTCTACACCATCTTCTCCAGGATTTCTATAACATCCCTCACAACACATGGACAGAAATCAAACAGCAGTCCTTGTTCCAACACTTGTTCCATCTCACCTGCCTTCGAAATGTCATACCCTAACAACTCTCTGCACATGCAGGATTTGTACCTTTCGGCAAACAGACGCTTGAACTCTGAAGTCTTTTCACCCATGATCTCTTTCTGCTTCGAATCGTTATTCTCACTATGTCCATATTTGAGACCAATTACCATCAATGCACCGGTCACCGCACCGCATGTTTCACCACACTGCATTCCACCTCCAAAACAGGCAGACATCTTTCTGAGGAGGCTTTCCTCTATCCCTAATTCATCCGCAAATCGGCCTGCCACTACCTGCGAGCAATCAATCCCCTGCATAAATAAGCCTTTTATTTCCTCTTCTGTCATCTTTCTTCCCCCTTTTCCCGGTCCTTACCAAAATTTTGTCATCATCCTGTTTATCATCGACCTTGCCACATCTGGCTGTTCGTGGAAATCCAGGATTTCTGTCAGAAGGTGCGAGACCCCCTTACAACCATTGCGTGTAAGGTTCCCCGCACAGGACGCGCAATATGTGTAGACTTTTTTATATCCTTCTTCTGCCACATGGCATGCCATATCTCTGGCCAGGTCTGGTTCCTTTCCTCCCGCGCATCCTCCCAATCCACAACACTGTGTTCCTTTTATAATTTCAGGTTCCTGCTGAAAGAACGGGTTCAGCCATGACACCCACTGCTGTTCCTCCCTGTCTGGACATGGAAGAAACAGCCTTCCCTCGCCCTCAACCTTCTGACCGATTCCAAGCTGTGATAATTTCTCATAAATACTAAGAACCTGTATTTCCAACTTATCCTTTAGGAAATAATAGCAATTTGGACAGAGCATAACTATTTCCTGTATGCCTGCTACACAAAGTCTTTCATTGAGCCGCCTGATAATCTTCTCTTCTTGTTCTTCCAGTCCAAGCTCTGAGACCGGTTTGCCACAGCAGTCAAACAACACACCCATATCTGCCTCATCCTTCAGTACTTTGATTAATTTCCTGGTCGTCTTCGGATAAAAAGATGGAAAATTACACCCTGGAAACAGTACACTCTTGCCTGTCATATGACGCTTATTCCGAAATATATAATTTTTCTTTTCTGACAACAGCATTGAATATCCTCTTTCCCGGCACTTCCCCCCACTCTCTTCTACTTGCGCTCGCCTCATGTCCAAGATAATACCGCGGCCATCAATCCCGATGGGGCAAACCTCTGAACACTTTCCGCATAGGAAACAATGGTATGCGAGCGCTCTCAGCTTAGCCGTATCACCGATATCCACCCCATACTTTGTCAGAAATGAGCAGTGTTTTTGACAGAGATGGCAGTGTATGCATTTATCCCCATCCTTTATCTTAGCTTTCCTGTCCATTGATTTCCTCCATCCGCTCTGACTGTACCACATACTTTTTCTTGAAGAACATTCCCATACCCATGACTATTACTGCCAGTATGACTGCAATGCTGATATAAAGTACCCTGTTCTCCTTATCCGCTAATCCTGAAGTTCCGATGGTGTACATGGCTGTACCCGGCAGCATAAAAATCAGTGAGAATATGGAGTAGGTGCTGAAAGGAATATCCGTAACACCATACGCAAAATTTTGGAGATTATAGGGAAACAGCGGTACAAGCCTGGTAATCATCAATACAAATAATTCATTCTTACCAGCTTCATCGAAAAGCCACTTTTTAAGGTATCGGTTTTTCATAACTACCGGTTTAATACTATCCTTCAGGAAGAATCTGCCTGCCAGAAACGCTGCCATGGCACCTATCATGGTAGCAAGGGAACAACAAATTGTCCCCAATACCGGTCCGAAAAGCAATCCTGCCAGAATAGCAAAGGTGACCCCCGGAAGAGTTAACGCCACGCAACCCACAACAGTGATCACGGTGTACAGGAAAATTGCATTCACCAGATTTTCTTCTGCCATCCGCCTTAGAAGATTTAAACTTCCTGTTCCACTTAACACGGCCGACCAACCAAATATATGATTGCAGACTAATATGGCCGCTATCATTCCTATGAATAGAATAAGCTTTTTATATGTATGAAACACTGTCTTCATTTATATCTCCCATTGACACAAATAAGCGTTGACTTTTACAAAGCACAACGCTTACCGTTTTCTTATTACCTATCTGCCTGTATTATTTTTAAGATATCGTTTAAACCGATAATTAGAATGCCTGCTGCCGTAATAATACATAATATTAGATTAATTTTAGAGAATGGTATTCTTGTCTGATGGATTCCTTCCCGCACCAATGCGGCCGGTACCACTTTCATCCGCTCACCCCCATACATGATAAGTCCAATCACGGAACAAACAATCAAATTGCCGGCTGTGAAAAGGCTGTTAAACACATCTTCCCGTTTCCTAAAGACAAACAATACCACCATAGTTAAAAGGATTAATAATCCCCCAAAAATATATCCGGTATTCACCCGCATCTGCAACCATTCATTCTTAAAACACAAAATGGCAATGGTCATGGCCCATAAAAAACTATTATAAACAATCTTAAACAGCCTCATCATAACAATTGCCTATTTTGCCAGACGGAAAATAACAGTTACCTGGGTGCCATCCTCTGGCAGCACATCCTCATCCCCGTAGAACTTGGCAATATCATTCTGTGTGGTTCCTGTGGGCCATGCTGCATCGCTAACAATTCCAGTTGCACAACTGTCCAGACAGAGCACACATCCTGTATTATTTTTTTTGGCGCTCTCAATATTTCCTCCAAACCGCAAATCCATGGTATAGTCTTCTGTGCATTTAATAATATCCTGGTATGGGATTTCTTCCTGCCCCTCCCATTTCACAAAGACATCAAGCTTATCACCTTCCACAGATTTTCCATTATCTGGTCCTGCTTTCATATCTGCTGCGGTTAAGTTATCACCAGCTTTGGCTCCGATATCAAGCAATGCCTGATAAAATTCCTTCTCATCAGCCAGCCCTCTAAGCACTGCCTTTTCTCCGTTGGAACCACCCTTATATACAATACCATGTCTCGTTGGTTCTGTAAAATATGTACCATTTACTTCACAAAGCATGACGATTTCTTTCTTGTCTTTATCAACCGTCATGGTTTCCATTGCCGCCTTCTCCTCGGCCTTACTTTCAACCGTATTGCTCTTTCCTCCACAGGCTGCAAGTGAAAACGCCATTGCGGTTACTGCCATAATTGCTGTTAACTTCTTCAATTTCATAATTAAACCTCCATGATCGATTAGATATTGTCTGTAATATCCGCAGATTTATCTGAATTCTTTAGCTTTTGTTTCTCTACATATAACTGCCTAAACAAAACGATGAGTGCTGACAACGCAAACAGCAGAAGAAGTGCTGTGACAAACATCTTAGCGCCACCAGTCAGCATGCCGCCAACATATGAGTAAATAATGGTGGCTGGAAGTTGTCCAATACCAGTAGCAATAAAAAAGCTGCCAAAGGACATGGATGTCAGACCTGCTGCATAGCTTACAATATCAAAGGAAATGAATGGCAGCAGCCTTGCAATGAGTATACTAAGACGTCCATGTTTTTCAAAAAACTCATCAATCTGCTTCAAACCAGTCCTGCTTGTAAGCTTCTCCACTACATCACGTCCCAACAACCTGGCGATATAGAAACATACTGCCGCACCTGCCATGGCGCTGGACCACGATAAAATGGCGCCTTTCCACCATCCGAACAGATTAGCATTCGCAAAGGTGAGCAGAAACGCAGGTAACGGCGCTGCTATGGACTGCAGTATCATCAGCAGGAAGGACACCAGCGCTGCATAAGCACCATACGATTCGACAAACTGCCGGACCACGGTAAAATCCCCGCTTGCAAACATTTTTAGAATATTATTCATTGTAGCATTAACAGATGGAACAAAAAAATATACCAGCATTCCCAACACAATTAGAGCTATAACAAGATATTTCCCAATTTTTCTTGATTTTTTCTTTTCCATATTCTACCTCCTCGTATAATAAGTTTGTAAGCAAGAAAAACAGCTTACAGACTTATTCTTTTTTG
>OBXC01000531.1_pt1 | contig 28794 bp, 32 predicted proteins | sample 1538111 | NCBI WGS metagenome assembly OBXC01 (sample SAMEA2580137, study PRJEB22360) | human gut metagenome | biome: human gut; feature: human-associated habitat; material: faeces | place: Denmark | collected 2008/2010
ATATGCTCTAGCTGTTTTTTATATAACTTTCTATTTCTTCTAATGTTGCATAAGAACCAATAGCTCCTTTACCTTGCGTACTATAGGCTGCATAAGCATTAGCAAAGTTTAGATACTCTTTAAGTATTTCCCCAGATAAGCTAGATAATGCCTCTGCTCTTATATCTGCTGCTAAGAGTTTATAAAGGAATGCCCCAATAAAGGAATCCCCAGCCCCTGTCGTATCAATTACTTCTACTTTTCTTCCCTCTACACTTACCATGCTTTCTTTAGTGTAAACTTCAGCACCATCCCCACCTTTTGTATAGATAACAAGTTGGGCATTACCTCTAAATAAAAGTGCCTTAGCTTCTTCTATTGTTTGATATCCTGTAATAAATTCTAATTCTTCATCAGAAATTTTAATCACATGAGCATAAGGAAGAAACTCTAAAATAGCATCTCTACAAGCATCTGCTGTTGGCCATAAAGGTAAGCGTACATTTGGGTCAAAACTTACCACCCCACCACTTTTTATCATGTATTCAATAGCCTTTTTATGTGCTTTTTTCATAGGAAAATCTACTAAGTCTACTGAACAAAAATGTAAACCATAGCAATCTTTGAACCAATCTTCTTCCACTTGTTCAGGCTGCATCAGTAAGTCTGCACTTGGATTTCTGTAAAAAGAGAAGTCTCTATTACCATCTGATTTTAAAGATACAAAGGCAAGCCCTGTACCTGCTTTGGTTGTACGAAGGATATACTGTGTATCTACACCAGCTTGTTGAAGCACTTCAATGATATAATCACCAAAAGCATCTTGCCCCAGCTGTGAAATAAAACCTGCCTTACCCCCTAATTTAGCAATAGCTGCTCCTACGTTTGCAGGTGCCCCCCCTGCTACACGTTCAAAACTTACTACGTCTTTAAGTGAACATCCTTTTTCACTTGGTATAAAATCAATTAACGCCTCTCCAATTGCTAATATCTTTTTCATCTTCTTACTCCTTCTTAAATACGAATCACTCTAGTCCCTGCAATTAAATCATGTAAGGTCTTTCCATCTTCTCTTCTAGTCATTAAAAACTGTGAAATTAAAATCAAGATAATCCCTATAATAGGCAACGTATACATGATTTTACTTAATTCCCTCACTATAAAACGCCATACACTTGGCTGATCATAAGTATCTGTTACAATTTTCATGCCTAAAAGGTATTTCCCTAGTTGGTATCCCTTACAAAAGGTTGGGGTTAAAACACTATATAAGACAAAACCTATACTCGCTAAGATCAGTGCTCTTTCAGCTGGGTAGCCTAACTGAATAAGCGCACCTAGCCCTAATGCATATAGGGCTATATTATCAAAAAGTACTGCTCCTATCCTACTTATCACCTTTGTTTTCAATAGTCATCGCCTTCATTTCCCATAGAGTTAACTTACCTTCTAACGAATGTCCTCTTAATTCAATGCTTCTTTCATCTGCCTCAGGATAGAATCGGCTTGAGAATACTTCTTCTCCATCATTAAGAAAAACTTCTACTGAAGAAGTATCTACAAATAGACGTAGATTTCTTAATACATCTATTTTAACACTTCTCTTATCTCTTCCATAGCCACACCCATCAAATGCTAAAGTGAATAATCCCTCTGCTTTTTTATAAGTTAAGTACATACCTTTTTTAATGATAAGTTCAAAATCATCCTTTAAGAGATCTACTTTTAAATCAATTTCAAAAGTTTTTGGCGCTTCTACTTTTAATGTATCTTTTACAGCCCACTCCTGCTCATTTTGACGAAGTGCTTCGATTTCAATTACCGGCTTTTGAATAAGTTTCCCATCCTTAATCTGTAACTCCCTTGGGAGTGTTAAAGCATGCTGCCAGCCGTATGCTACTGTTGGATTGCTGTAAAGGTCATCAATATCCGGAAGTCCCATCCATCCAATTAAAATCCTTCTGCCTTTTTCATCTATAAAAGTCTGTGGTGCATAGAAGTCAAAACCTCTATCTAACTCTTCAAATTGTCCTAGTGTATAATTTGAAGTTTTAAAATCACCTTTTAAGAAGTAATAGCCACTTTGATAGATGTTTTGATATTTAATCCCCTCTGCCTCTATGCCTTGCGGTGAAAGCATAAGAACTGTATCTCCATCTAATTCAAATAAATCTGGGCATTCCCACATATAACCGAACTTTTCACTAGATCTTAAAGTATTAATCACTTTCCAGTTCACTTTATCAGAAGAAGCAAAAACTAAAATTTGTCCTACGTCTTCTTTATCTCTGGCACCTTGTACCATATAATAAGTATCATTTTCCTTCCATACTTTAGGGTCACGGATATGTGCTGTCATATTTTCTGGATAATCTGCATTAGTCATAAGAAGCTGTTTATGTTTAAATGTTCTACCGTCTTCACTTACAGCTAAAACAGTATTATGTTGTCTTCCTTTAATGATATAGTCATAGTCACCCATTTCCTTTACATTACCTGTGTAGTAAAGATACATTTTGCCATCTTCAATGAGTGCTGAGCCGGAATAAACACCATGACAGTCAAAAGGTTGATCTGCATAAAGTGCTGTTCCCTCATCTTGCCAATTAATCATATCTATACTTGTATAATGTCCCCAGAATTTAGCCCCTCCCTTTGCATCAAATGGTGCGTACTGGAAGAATACATGATACTCTCCATTATAATGACAAAGTCCATTAGGATCATTAAGCCAGCCTACTTTAGGCATAAGATGAAAAGTCAAACAGTAAGGGTCTTCTTTCACGCATTGCCCTTTTAATTCTTCTAACCATGTCGTTAGTTTTTTTAAATCTCTATTTAAAGCATTCATATTTTTTCTCCACTTCTATACCAAAAGGGACTGATAAGCAGTCCCTTATTTATTAGTTATTCTCTTCTTTCCAGCCAAGTACTAAAGTCATTACAAATGCTACACCTAATGAGATAGCAAATAAAATAATATATTGAAGCGGTGCATGTAAGTGTAATAAGATACCAAAAACACCTGTTACGCCTGTACCTGTTGCCCCTAGACCTACTACAGAAGCATAGAGTGCTCCACATGCAGCCCCTATAGATGCTGCAATAAATGGTCTAAAGTATCTTAAGTTAACCCCAAAGATGGCTGGTTCTGTAATCCCAAGCATTGAACTAACTGCTGCTGGGAAAGCAAGTGATTTAAGTTTTTTGTTTTTAGTTTTAACTGCTACAGCAAGTGCCGCGCCGCCTTGTGCTACGTTTGCTGCTGAGGCAATTGGAAGCCAATAGGTGTAGCCATACTGTGAAATTTGACCAATATCAATGATAGAGTACATATGGTGTACGCCCGTTACTACTGTAGACGCATAAATACCACCCATTAAGAAACCACCGATACCAAATGGAAGCTGAATAAGTTGTTGTACACCTGTTAATACAGCATTCTCAATAAATACGAATACTGGTCCTACTAATGTTAAAGTTAAATAACCTGTTACAAAGATTGTTACAAGTGGTGTTACAAATAAGTCAAACATTTCTGGTACAATTTTATGAAGTTTAATTTCAAGCTTACTCATAATCCAAACAGAAATAACAATAGGGATAACATGACCTTGATAGCCTATTAATGGGATTTCGTATAAGCCTCCCCATACACTCTGCATAGCGTGGTAGCCTTCTGCTGATACAGTCCAAGCATTTTGAAGGTCTGGATGAATCATAATCATAGCCATAACCGCACCAAGATAGCGGTTTCCACCAAATACTTTAGCTGCACTAAAACCAATAAGGATTGGTAAAAATACATAAGCTGCATTACTAAATAGTTTTAAGAACACAAAAATTGAACCTTGTGTGTTAATATCTATAAAACCATTGTTAACACAGAAAGTAATAGCTTCTGTAAGTCCCATCATAAGCCCCCCTGCTACAATAGCAGGAATAATTGGTACAAAAATATCACCTAATGTTTTAATAAGCTTTTTAAATTTGTTTGTGTTAGCATCTGCTACTTTTTTAAGTTCATCCTTAGAAACCTCTTCGCCACCTGTTAAAGCTAATAACTCAGAATATACTTTATTCACTGTGCCTGTTCCAATAATAAGTTGAAGTTGTCCTGATGCAAAGAATACTCCTTTTACACCCTCAATATTTTCAAGTGCAGTTTTATTGACTTTTTCATTAGATGCAATAACAAGTCTCAGTCTTGTTGCACAGTGCGCTGCTGATACAAGATTTTCTTGCCCACCTAGTTCTTGTAAAATAAGCTGAGCTACTTTTTTATGATCCATAATACCCTCCCTTTTTATGTTATCGATTTCACCTTTATCAAAAATTAAAATTATCTACTTTTGTTTATTACTGATTTTATCTTAAAGATGTATATGTAATCGTTTTCATACCGTATCCATATTATAGAGGGATTCACCTTCCTTTGTAAATATTTATTTTTGCTTAAATTACTTTTTATTTATTGTGCATTTATTACAGTTTTACACATTCATTTTCATTTTAAGCATAAAAAAGGCAGTTACCCTGACACATTAGTTTTTTAATGCTTAATGTGGAGCAACTACCCGCATTTTATACTTTTTATTAGTTTAAACTTTTTATTAGTTTAAAGTTTCTCTTTGCTGAAGCTCAAATCCTAACTTCACTTTTCTTATAATAGGTTTTTCTTCCTGAAGATTTTCAAGAAGCATACGCCCCGCTGTAACACCACTTGTCTTGTAGTAATAATGCATAGAAGTAAGCTGCGGTGTGATTACCTTAGAAACTTTAGAATCTCCTATTCCTGCTATTGCAATCCCATGTAAATCCTTATATTTTTCTTTGATGGCTGTAATAGCCCCTACTGCAATATTATCTGTAGCACAAAATACACCATCTACATCAGGATGTGCATTGACTAACTCACTCATCGACTCATAACCTGATTCACTGGAGAATTCCCCTTCTCTTATAAGGCTCTCATCTATGCTCCTACCAGCTTCTTTAAGTGCATCCTCATACCCCTTTTTACGTTTAGCCCCAGCTGCTTCATCTTGTGTGGTGACACCTATGAAAGCAATTTTACAGCAACCTTTTTCAATAAATAACTTTGTCAAACTCTTTGCTGCACCATAATCATCATGGTAAACACTAGAATAATTCTCTGACTCCTGTCCTAATAAAATAATGGGTACTTTAATCCGTCCCATTACTTCTAAGTGTTTAGGCGTTAAAATAGTAGCAATAAAAATAATACCATCTACTTGATTATTTTTAAAAATATTAAGATACTCTATTTCTTTTTCTATATTTAAGTTTGTATTTCCTAATAAAATATTATAGCCTTCTTTACTTAGTGTAGTGCTGATACCTTCTACCATACGACTTACTGCTTCTGAGCTAATTTTAGGTACAATAATACCTATTAAATTGGTTTTCTTAGTGCGTAGTGTCTTGGCGTGTGCAGACGGAATATACCCGGTTTCATCTATAATCTTTTGGATTTTGTCTCTATTATCTTGACTTACATAGCCATTATTTAAAAACCTTGAAACAGTTGCATTAGATACGCCTGCCAGTTTTGCAATTTTACTGATATTCATACGTTCACCTTGCTTTACTTTTGCTTTTCCTTTAGCCTATCATAAGGTTTAGGTATTGACAAGTTGAAGTACCTACTCCATATTCTCAATTAAATCCCCTACCTTTTCCAATCCTACCGAAAACCTTACCCTTTAAATATAAAACATTATAGGTTCACATACTTCTTCCTGCTGCGTTTGCACCGCAAGTTCTTCAAGTGTAATTTGACTTAAAAAATCATATAGTCGCTCATCAATCGTCTGCCATACAAGTTCTTGTACACATTCTGCGATAAACGTACTTTCTTTACCTTGTTCCACAATGGATATTGGTCCTTCCAAAACTTCTAAAACCTCGAGTACCGTTGTTTTTTCTGCTGGTTTAGTAAGTTTATAGCCTCCCTTTGGTCCCTTAATACTTTCCACAAGCTGTGCTTTTTTTAGAAGTGCAAAAGCCTGCTCTAAATAATTTACCGATACACCTTGCCTCTTTGAAATACTACTTAAAGCCGTAGATGCTTCATGCTCATGCAGGACTAAATCTACCATGGCCCTAAGACCATATCTCCCCTTTGTTGTCATTTTATAAATAATAATCAACCTCCCCATAGTGCTTTATAAGTTTTAACCTATACTCTTGTATTAAATCTTCTAAATTCATGTTATCCACAGTGTTATCGAGTACCTTGCCTAATCTTTCCCATAACTTTCTCGTACTACAGCTCTCCCTAATCCCATAAGTACATGCTTTTTCCCCATTAATACATGGCACGGGAATAAAATCCTTCTCTACACTCCTTATAATGTCCCCTATAGAAATATCTCTAGAAGACTTAGCAATTAAGTAGCCTCCCTTAGCTCCTCTTACTGTCTCTACTAGCTGTTTTTTCCTAAGCAAGAACAAAATTTGTTCTAAATACTTTTCACTTACTTTAAGCGCCTGAGCCACTACTTTTACACGTAGCGGTCCTTGCCCTGAAAAATAGGCGATATATAACATGGCTTCTACTGCATACTTACCCTTTGTAGAAATATTCATTTTCTACCCCCTAGCTTTTTAGTAATATTTCCATAAACCCTCTTACTTTTCCTATGTAATTAAAGATTATTATTTTTTTATTTCCTACTTTTATAGTAAAGATTATATTTTTCGTTTTTCAAATTGTCAATAAATATCTTTATTGTTCAGAATTTCACTTTAAACAATAAAAATACCGTATCTCCTTATAGATATTCCGGAAATACGGCATAGCTTATTATTCACGTGTAAAAATAAAATGGTTTTGGGTAGATAAAATCTCATTAAACCTATACCCGTCTTCATCAAATGCTTTAAGTTTATCTATCTGATCAATTTGCTTAGTTGTTATATAACGAATCATCTGTCCCCTAGCTTTTTTCGCATACATACCTACGACTTTGTACTGTCCATTTTTATAATCTTTAAAGCTTATCTCAATAACAGGATAATGTTTTTGAATAACTTTTAAGTCAAGTACTTTACTATACTCTTCAGAAGCAAGTTGAATAAGTGCTTTATCTCCACTGGTTTCTGAAAGTAATTGTAAAAAATACTTTGTTAGATGCTCTTTCCAGTACTTATAAAGATCTTTTCCCTTTGGATTGGATAGTTTAGTCCCCATCTCTAAGCGGTAAGGCTTAATACACTCTAAAGGCCTAATCACCCCGTAAAGCCCTGATAAAATACGTACATGATCATTCAAATATAAAAGCTCCTCTTGTTCTAGGCTCTGTGCATCTAATCCCTTATAAGCCTCTCCATAAAAATATAATATAGCTTCATAGGCCTGCATTACACTTGTATCTTCAAATGTATGATTTCTCTGTTCATTTACTTTAGCCAAATCGAGTGACATTTTCATAAGCTTAGCAAGCTCTTCCTGTGAATAACTTTGAAGAATCCTCATAAGTTCTAACGTTTGCTCATGAAATTGTAGTGGCTTATAGCTCTTAAGCCTACCTTCTTCTACCATACTAAAAGTTTTGGCTGGAGATAAAATAGCTAACATAGTAACACCCTCCTTTTTTTCTATTATACAAAATAAACTTACCACTTTACAAACATTAAATTCTATATGATAATAATTATTAGATATACTTCAGATAAAACCAAGGAGGCTTGTAAGATGGAAAATGTAATTTTAGAAGTTGGTATGAAAGCTCCTGACTTTGTTCTTATGGGGTCAGATAATAAAGAACACCGTTTAAGTGACTACTTAGGTAAAAAAGTTATTTTATACTTCTACCCTAAAGATAATACACCAGGCTGTTCTAAAGAGGCTGAAGCTTTTAGAGATAACTTTGAGCACTTCTCAAAGGAAAATGCTGTTATTTTAGGTGTAAGTCGCGATACATTAACTGCACATGCTAAATTTATTGCCAAATATGACTTACCTTTCGTACTTCTTTCAGATAAAGAAGAGGTAGTATGTAAACTTTATGATGTGTTAAAGGAAAAAACTATGTGTGGACGTACAGGTATTGGTATTGAAAGAAGTACTTTTGTTATTGATGAACAAGGTATGCTTACAAAAATCTACCGCAAAGTTAAAGTTGCAGGTCATGTTGACACTGTAAAATGCGAACTAGCCTAGTCCATAAAACCGATTTATAAAAACATGCAAACACCTACCTTATAAATGCCAAAAAGAGTCTATTCTCATCATTTGAGAGTAGACTCTTTTTGTATGTCCTCTATAATTCTACTTACCTTCTAGTAAACGACTTGCCATACATGCCGCTTCTTGCCAGGTTAATTTATCATTAGGTCTATAGATGGTATTAGGCGCTCCTAATATACCTCTTCTTACTGTAAACTTAATATTTTCTTGATCTTTAGCTGACAAACTTTCTATATCTGGAATAAATGGCATCCCCTCCTTAATTTCGAAGAAGCATGCATACTTATCTGTTAAATAGGGCATAAGTCTGGCTATCTGTAATCGAGTTAAAGTCTCCTCTTTTTTTAATGATTCCCCTAGTACACCCCCTATTTCCTCTAAGGTAATACGTTCTTTCCCCCCTATGGCTACATTAAGCATATAAATAAGATGCTGTACTGGTATAGCCTCCTTATAATTTGCTCCTTTTTCAGTAATCCATTTATTCTTAAGAGCACTATCTATATAACTTTGTGCCCAAGGAGATGCTGTCTGATTGATAAGTTCATATCCCCTTTCTCCGTCTTGGCTCACCTTGAAGTATTCCTGTCCATACTCAAATAACTTATTAATATCTTCATACTGACCAGGACTTTTAACTTTCATCACAACTGCTATGAGTTCCATATCTCCATAGATAGCTTTAGCAACAAGTGTCTGCTGTGCATCATCATGAAAGCCTGTTTTAGCCGCAACCACATGCTCATTGTAATAAGGTGTATTGCTATCAAGTAATCGATTCTTATTAGTTACTGTAATAGTTCTATTAGTATTTAGTACTTTTACAGTATATTTTGTAGTAGCTGCCATCTTAATAAGCTCTGGAACACTAAAGGTTTCTCTTGCAATCTGCGCTAAGTCATAAGCCGTTGTATAATGATTTGGATCGTGATAACCATGAGGATTAGTAAAATGGGTATTTAAGGCTCCATAGTGTTTAGCCTTTTCATTCATTCTGGATGCAAAATTGTCTATACTCCCTTTAGAAGCAATGGCTAAATCATGTGCAATAAAATTATCTGAGCCTACTAAGAGTCCATAGAGAGCGTCTTTCACACTAATGCTGTCCCCTACTGCAAGGCCAATATGACTACTGTCTGCCGGCACTGTGTTAACACTTCCCTGTGACTTCGTTAAAGTACTGTTTTGATTCAGTTCCTCCAGTACAATCATAGCTGTTAAAATTTTTGTTGTACTGGCTGGATATAATTTTTTATGCTCATTCTTTCCATAAAGCACAGTATTTGTTTTAGGTTCAATTAAAATAGCCCCTTCAGATTGAATCTGGGGCATAGCTGTATTTGCAAAGACAGAAATACAAATTGAAAAATAGCAAATGATAAACCAGACTACCTTTTTATACATTTTCTCTCCTCCCGTAAAAATTCCTTAACTTTATTATAGGACATTATGGAAATTATTGTAAATAGTTCAGTTTTATTTTTACAGTTTTTCAATAAAAAAGCTATTACAAAACACTTCCTCACTCTATTAAAGTTTAGGAGTGTTTTGCAATAGCTTTCTCTTTACTTATTCATATAGTTGCCAATATTAGCCTCTTCGTCAATAATGCCTTCAATCATAGGGGTTTTACTTACCATAATCGTTGTAATACCAGGTCCATGCCCTGCCTTTATACAATCACTATGTACAACAACCCCAATGCTTACTGCACCTTTAAGGTAACCACGTCCATAGCTGTTGTCACAGTCTTGAAGAAGTACTAGGTCACCAAATTTTAACCTATCAAGACCTAATCTCTTAATTTCTTCTGTATCCGCTGTCATAATGTCATAGTCTCCACTATAACCATTACCTGATCCAATTCCTGAGCCCATAAGGTATGGTGGTACCTTTGCTACAACTGGCACTTGCAATTTACCATCTACTTCTGTAACACCTAATTTTTCAAATAAATCAGGGTCAATACTCATCATATGTACATCTGGATAATCTGTTAGCTGAAGTCCTTGCCCATAAGCCTTAATTTGAATTTTATCATCAATAGAAAGATTTTCTAAAGTCTCCTCATCAAAGTACACAAGTACATGGTCAATACCACCATGCATACCTGTTACATAACCCTTAGCACCTTTTGCATCCCCTGAAATAATTTTTGCTTCATTCCCAATGCATGCAAAAGTCATAAGTGCTGCATTTTCATTAGTATTTTCATTACGCATAGATACACCTGGCTCTACATGGTCGCCAGCCCAGCCAAAGGCACTATCTCCAATTTTAACATTATAAGATATACCACCTGTAGCTGGTAAAATCATAGGCTTGCCTTCGTGTGTAATACGGTATGTCCCACCGGTAGGATGATGTACTTTCCCTTGAACAGACCATTTTACAACTTTGTCTTTATTTGTTTTTAACATTTCTGGTCACTCCTTTAATCGTTCAATCTACTTATTCATTATAAGAGTTCTTTTCTTCTTATTCAAATAAGATTTTTCTTTTTTGTAGAAAAATCCAAAATAAATAATAGTTATAATGAGAAGCAGTGTGCAAATAAGTCCACCTTCTATTCCAAAAGCACCACCATTTAATAAATTATCTTCTACTCGAATACTTTTTATTAATCCTCTTCCATAAGCTGAGCCACTTACTTCAATATTAAAGATATTCCCTTGGAAATAATTCCAAGTAATATGATAACCTATAGCCATCCAGAGATTACCACTCTTATAGGTCATAATACCAAATACAATACCTACTAACGCTATATTCAGTGCAGCTATATAGGATATATTAGGGTTTAAAAAATGCATAACAGAAAAAATAAGCGCAGGTATTATAATAGCCCATGCAATACCATGTCTGTAGTAAATAATATGCTGGAAGCATCCTCTTACTAAAATTTCTTCTACAAATCCTACACTAATAAAAAGAATAAGACCTAATAGTAAATCCCAAGTTATATGTACCTCATTAAAGCGTGTATCTCCCATTATATAATTAATACCTATAATAAGGGTGATAGATGCTGCCCCTAATAATAAGCCTATTAGAAGGTCTTTATAATCTCTTTTAACAGGCGTAAGCCCCATATCTTCTGTCGTTTTCCTATTCATCACTTTAAATAAAATAATGATTGCTACAATACTGATTAGATTACAAAGAGCAATAGTTATAGACTGATAGGCATAACTTGTCAAAAATGCCTCTATACCTGATACATCTCCTCTAGTAGATTGTATGCCTATGATAATACCTAAAATTATATTAATAGGCATTATTAAGGCTAGTTGTGCAATATTCATTCCCAAATACAGTAAAACCATCTGCCATCCTGACCTAATACATCCATCATGTCCTATAAATAGTTTTTTCATTTCTCCATCCTCCCTTTTTCATTTAGTCTTATCATAACATAATTCTGTTTAAATTTTTAAAACATTTTATCTTATATTCTTATACTTTTTTTATGTTAGGATATTAAGTATACATAATTTCACTGGAGGTTAACTATGTCTATCAAAAAACATACTACATTCTTAAAGCTTATAAGCATAGGCTTACTTACCTTATTAGTCGGCTGTACTAAAGTAGAAAGCTTGCCTAAAGTAGAATCATCAAATGAGACTCAAAGCAATTTAGCCGAAATACATTTTATTGATACAGGTAATAGCGATAGTATTCTTATTAAAGAAGGTCAAAAGGCTATGCTGATTGATGGTGCTGATAATGATGATGAAAAGAGCCTTGTTGAGTATATTAAGGCTCAAGATGTAACTGAATTAGAATATGTCATTGCAACACATCCACATGCAGACCATATTGGCGCTTTAGATTCTGTTATCCGAAGTTTTCCTATTCAGCATCTCTTTGTCGCTAATGGCGATGCTGATACAAAAACCTATAGAGATTTTATTCAGGCTGCTATGGATAAAAACCTTACACCAAGTGTACCTTTAGAAGATAAAAAGTTTATGCTAGAGGAAAGCTACTTTGAAGTATTCAATACGAACGGTGGAGAAGATACAAATGAACAGTCTCTTGTAATCCTGTATACAAATGGTGAAGATAAAGTTCTTCTAACTGGAGATGCTGAAAAAGGAACAGAAGCTGAAATCCTTCCAAAAATGCCTAAAGTAGATATTCTTAAAGTCGGTCATCATGGTTCTCATAGCAGTACAACAGATGCCTTTCTTGAACGTGTAGACCCTGAGTACGCTATTATTACAGTGGGTACTGATAATAAATATGGCCACCCTCATATAGAAACTGTAGATAAACTCAAAAAAGCTGATATTGAAGTACATAGAACAGATGAATGTGGGGATATTATCTTCCAATCAACAGGTAACGGACTTACTACAACTTGCGCTCCTGGTAGTTATAATCGAGGAAATCAAAGTAACAGTAGTACTACTTCTGCATCTACGCCACAAGCTGATTCAAGGCCTGTATCTTCTTCTCAAGTAAGTAATAATACCGTTTCTCAAGCAGCACCTACTCAGTCTAGTAATGTTAAAACAGTCTACTGGACACCAAACGGCAAAAGCTATCATACGACAGATAGCTGCTCTGCCCTTGCAAAAAGTAAAACGATTTTAAGCGGCACTATTGCCGAAAGCGGTAAAAACGATCCATGTGATCGTTGTCACTAATAAAAAATTAAAGGACTGTTATATACGCTATAACAGTCCTTTTACTTTTAAATTTTATCTATATAACTTCCATAACCTTCCTCTTCCATTCTATCTTTAGGGATAAAACGAAGTGCCGCTGAGTTAATGCAATATCTAAGCCCTCCAAGCTCCCTTGGTCCATCTTCAAAGACATGGCCTAAATGAGAATCTGCATGACTACTTCTTACTTCTATTCTATGCATACCATGACTTGTATCTTCTTTATCATAAACGGCGTTCTGTATAATAGGTTTACTAAAAGCTGGCCAGCCACATCCTGAGTTAAATTTATCTTTAGAAGAAAATAGAGGCTTACCACTTACCATATCTACATAGATGCCTTCTTCAAAATGCCCATCATATTCATTAATAAAAGGAGCTTCTGTAGCATTTTCCTGCGTCACTCTATATTGCAAGTCATTTAATCTTTTCTTTAATTCCTCTTTATCATAAGGATTTCTATACCATTTATCCTTAATGAACTTTTCTCTTCCTGAGCCTTTGTAATAAAGTCTATAGCGCAGCGGATTTTTCTTATAATAATCTTGATGATACTCTTCTGCCTCATAAAAAGGCATAGCTGGCTTAATAGGCACTACAATAGGCTTGTCAAAATAACCTGTCTTCTCTAATTCTTTTTTATATTTCTCGGCAACTTCTTTCTGCACCTCATCTTGATAGAAAATAGCTGTATGATAAGTTTCTCCTCTATCATGAAATTGTCCCTCTGGGTCAGTAGGGTCTATACTTCTAAAGAAAATTTCTACTAACTCTCTATATGGCATTTTATCTTCATCATATGTGATTTCTACAGCTTCAACATGGCCTGTACTATGTGCACATACTTCTTCATAAGTAGGATTTTCTATATGTCCGCCCGTATAACCTGCTACAATACTTATAATGCCTGGTAATTCATCAAAAGGTTTCACCATGCACCAGAAACATCCTCCTGCAAAAATGGCTTTTTTAATAGCACTCATCTTATAACCTCCTTTTTAGCTAGTTTAACTTATTTCATGTTTAGTATACTACACAAAAAAGTTAGAGGGATATTCTGCCTTGAAAGAATATCCCTCTAACGCTTTCATTGCTTCATTATGGCTGATCTGGCCAAAATAAAGTCGCTTTTACCATTTCTTCTGATTCACCAATAAGTCGAGCAATCTGCTCTACTGTTAAACCCATTTTGTGTAAGTAAAAGATGTTCTCTTCACTGTTCATACTGCACCTCCTACATCTATCTCCTACTCCTATTATATTGCCATAAGCTTATTACTTCTTATTATTTTTGAATTCTTTCCAATCTCCATGCGGAATATACTTTCCTGCTTTTTTAGCTACCTTTTCATCTACATAAATATAAACCCAGCACATCTGCTGGCTACCATCTTCTAGATGCACCTTCTGCTTAACACGGACATAAAGATTCTCTTCTCCTTCTCCCATATAGCCTTCTAATAGATCAAGACTTTTTAGGATTTTATCCTGACTTAACGTTATCACTTCACCATACACAGTCCCTTCCCCGAGGATAACTGCTGGATAGCCTGCTGGCAAATGATATAAATCCCCTTTAATCTGCCCTTTTTCAACTTGTCTTACTCTATTTTTAAGTACCTTATCATAATTCCAAAAATCAGTCCTTAGCGAGCCATATACAAACACTTTTTCCATGTTGTCACTTCCTTAGCTGTCATCATTTTTGAATATAAAAAGAGGTTATTGCCTACTGCAATGACCTCTTTTCTTTAGTAAAAACAATTAACAGATTGTACCTGCTGCTACTTTAATATCATCCTTAGTTTCGCTGATTACCTTAATACAGATTTCTAAGCCTCTTGTAATATCTTCGATTGACATAGAAGGTGTATTAGCTTTAGTCGCTACTTGCTGTGTAATATATGGGACATGAATAAATCCACCACGCATATGAGGATATTTCTTATTAATCATATAGAGTACACCATACATAACATGGTTACATACAAAGGTTCCTGCTGTATTAGAAAGAGATGCTGGAAGACCTGCCTTCACCATTTCAGCGACCATTGCTTTCACGGGTAAGTTAGTAAAGTAAGCATTTTCTCCATCTGCAAACACACTTGTATCTACAGGCTGATTGCCTTCATTATCCTGAATACGTGCATCATCAATATTAATCGCTACACGTTCAGGTGTAATGCCAAATCTTCCTCCTGCTTGTCCAATAGATACCACTACATCTGGATTATGCTCTTTAATAGCTTCTTCTATCTTTTCTAAACTTTTATTAAATACAGTTGGAATTTCTAAAGTAATAACTTCAGCATTTCCAATCTTTTTATTTAACTTTTTAACTGCTTCTAATGCTGGATTAATTGGCTCTCCGCCAAATGGATCAAATCCTGTAACAAGTATTTTCATGTCGTTCCTCCTTATATTATAAATTTAAAAGGCCCAGAAATACATCAGTAATATATGGATGATGAGTAAAGGAATAGCAACAAATGCTTGATGCTTAATCACTGCATTCTTATCCTTTGTCTGTAAGAGTACAACTGGAAGTACGTTAAAGTTAGCTGCCATTGGTGTAAGGAGCGTACCACAGTAACCCGCTGTTAAAGCAAGCGTAGATGCAATAAGCACATTCCCACCTTGCGCAAATACAAACGGTACACCAATTCCTACTGTAATAACAGAGAAAGCTGCAAAAGCATTTCCCATAATCATAGTAAACGCCGCCATACCTACGCAGTATGCTACAACACCAAGGAAAATGTTCCCTTCTGGAATAACAACTGCAATACCTTTGGAAATGACATCACCTACACCAGCTGCTGTAAAGAGGGTACCTAACGAAGCGAGAAGCTGTGGTAATATACTCATAGCCCCAATAGCTTGAAGCATACGGTTACCATCTTTAGCTACCATACTTATAGGTGCTTTTGTCAGCATAAGTGTAAAGACTAAAGTAACACAAGCTGCAATACCAATTGCTACTACACCGCTAAAGCTTGTAAACTTAGCTACACATACAACAATAAGTGCAATAGCTAAAGATGGTAGGAAAATTTTATTCCCTAGTTTCTTAGCCTGCTCTACTGTAAAATTATGCTCTGGCATATCTACTTTACCTGTATTCACTTGTTTCGTTGCCGTGAGTACACCAATTACGAGCAACATAACCCCAACAACAGTTCCTGGAAGGTAGCTTCCGAATACAAATATGCTCCCTAGAATAACCCAAAATGCTGTTGTACCAAAGCGTGTTTTATGCGTAGTATCTCTAAATACAAAGAAACCTACCATATACATTAAAAGTCCTACTAATATATAAAAAAGTTCTAATAAGAAGTCACCCATTATTTGTCACCTCTCTTTTTTGCCATTGTTTTTCTAATCGTTCTGTCTAAATGTAGATTTTGGATTACACCAAGTACAAGTGCAATAATCGCTACTGGAATGGCAATCTGTACAATTTGAAGTGTATCTACTTGATATCCTAACTCTTCAAGTGTACCTGCTATAAGGAGTACCCCAGAGTTAGCCATGAAAATATTCTGCGCAAAGAAATTCCCATAGTTATCAGCCGCTGCTGAAGCTGCTTTAATTTTCTCTTCTACCTTTTCGTCTAATTCACCATATTCACTTACAGCTGCCCCATTAGCCATAGGCTCAATAAGTGGTCTAACAAACTCTGTTTGTCCACCTAATCTTAAGCCCAAAGCAATCGCAACTTCACGAATAAGTAAGTATAAAGATAACACTTTTCCTGTAGAAAGGTTTTTTATATTTTTAATCAGTTCAATAGCACGTTGTTTAAGCCCATATCTTTCTGATAGCCCAATAATTGGCAAGATCAATAAGAATAATGCCATATGTCTTTGTTTAATGAACGTATCGCCTATTGTGCCTAATATCTCCGCTATACCCATGCCTGCTGCAAGCCCTGTAGCAAGCCCTGCTGTTAGTACAACTGCAATAGTATCAAACTTTAATATAAAGCCAACAATAACAATCACTATACCTATAAGTTGCATGATGTCCCTCCTTGTAAGTTAACTTATTTTATTATACACATTTTATAATCCAGTAACTACCTTTTTTTACAATTTGTTTTAATTTTCCTCCATTATAGAAGTTTGTAATACGTACAAGCCAAGACGGATATGATTAATTAGGGGGAGGTGTTTGTATGAGTCTTATTATTGCATTAAGTTCTACTTTTATCATAACTTGTCTACTTTTTACGAATAAAAAATATAAGATTTCCTTTAACAAAATTGCCGTAGGTATTATTATATTGGAGCTTTTTGCAACAGTAGGTGCTGCTTTTATAAGCCTCTTCTTAGAAAGCCCTTTAAACTTTTTCTTTACACCTGGTACCCACCTTTATGTCCTAGTAGAAAATATCTTCACAGTAGGTCTTATTGAAGAACTTGCTAAATTTATTGTTATTTATATCTGTACATATAAACTTACCAAATTAAAACGCGTTGAAGACTTAATGTTTTACTTTATCCTATCTGCCTGCACCTTTGCAGCACTTGAAAATAGTCTCTATATGCTTGTCTATGATATGGATCTTCAACTTGCCTTTATGCGCAGTTTTATCTCTGCCCCATGTCATATTTTTTACTCTATTATTTTTGCTTTTTTTTATATGTGTTATCTAGAAGAGGTATCAAAAAAGAAATTTACCTTTTTACAAGGTGTATTTTTTTCTTCTCTTTTTCATGGTTTTATGAATTTTTGTTTAGGTTATTCTAATCCTAGGTTCTATATACTTGGCATCTTAGTTTCTTTCTTTATGCTCTCTGCCTATATGATTATAGGCTTAGTTTTTATTAAAAATCATTTTTCCAGACTTCATTGTAGCTACTGTGAAAATTCCATTATTCCTGAAGCACACTTTTGTATTTATTGTGGTACTCCCCTTATTTATCCTTCATACTTAAAAGATGAAAAACGTGTTATTTATACGCTCGCTACCTTTATAGGTATCCTAATGTATATACTTTCTATTTTTTAGCAAAAAATAAAGGTGATGCTTAAGATTCCACGCGTGGCCTCTTTGTCATCACCCCTTCTCTCTTCTTTTAATTAAAAGAACGCTTCTTGAAGTTGTCTTTCAACACTTTCTTCATCTTTATTATCAATTACAACAACATCTTTGTTTGTTGGTTTGCTATTATCTTTTGTTTTTACATATTCATCCCAGTTTTCAAGTTTCCAAGTATCTCTATCAGATGCTCTTTCAATCATACGTGCATGAATTGTTTCAAGATCACAGTATACCCAAACCATAACAAGCTCTGTATCCATATCAGCAAGTTTTGCTCTAAGTCCTGCAATATATTCTTGGTTGTTGAATTCTTTTGTAAATGGTGCATTAACAATAACATTATCGTTGAATTCTAATGCTTCGAAAGCTACGTCAAGAATAGCAATGTACTCTGGATCTCTTAAATATGTATTAAAGAATTCTGAATCCCTATTGTATGGCTCGTTTGCTGCTAAATAAGCTGCTTTAGAGAGTGGGATAATTGTATCTTTATCAAGATACACTGGATTATTTAATTTTGATGCTAATTTTTTTGATACATAAGTTTTGCCACTTGCAGGTGGAGAACCTACTAGAAATAATCTTTTTTTCATTCTAATTCTCACTTTCTTATTTAAACTTGTGTCAAATTCATGAATGACACACTTATAAGGAATAGGATATTGTAATACTTCTACCTTTTATAGGTATTCTTCATATTACTACATATTGTCATTTTTTTCAACATTTCTTGTCTATTTACGCAAAAAAACGTTTCTGCATCCTATGTTCTTAGCAGAAACGTTTTTTATCTCTTCTTACTTAGCTCATTTTATTCACAAGATTCAACGCGTACCAGGAAATGTCCTGTAGCATTTCTTGGATTGGCTATATACAGATTTCTAAGCGCTTCATACTCTGTAATCACGCCATCCTTTATGCCTTCATATCTAGTGATATTCGTATTATTAGGTCCTTTCTGCTTAACATCGAAACAAATATCTGTATCCCCCATTTTGGAAATAACACGCCATTTAAGATGTCCTTCATTAGGTAATTGATTGACTCCAAAATTCCTACTTGAACGCCTATCCTCACCCTCTTCACCATAAGGCAAACAAGCTATAGTTGTTGCTACTCCCATACAAACACTCCTTTCAATATACCCCCAGAATTTTGCAAAACAAAATTTATATTTATATTATAATACTTTTTATTAAAATATATATTATTTTTAAAATAATATATCGTATACATTGTCAGTTTAGATATTTCTAATTATTTTATAGTTTATTTTTTGTGCATAGTGTTTATTCACTCTATTAGTTAACTTACTTTTATTAACACACTAAGTAACATCTGTCTATTTTTAATTGACTTTGGCATAAAAAGTCGATATACTTACTTATGTCAGATAGTTAACACTAATAAAACAATTTCCACTATCATTTGCAACATTACTATTAAAACGAGTTTTGCCCCAAAAACTCAAATATTAGCATTACCCCCCAAAAGGCTAACACATAAATTCTTCACTATGTGTTAGCCTTTTCCCTGTCATTTTTATCATTTTAAAATAAACCTTTATACTTTCGCATAGATTAATAGTGATAGTACTATAGAAAGGAGCACAGTTATAATATGACTCCTATAGACTGTTCTAAGCTCCAACAAGCTCTGTGCACAGCCAATCAACTGCTTTTTAAGCCTCATCTAAATAGGCTTTCAAACTGCTCTTCATTAGCTTCAAATGATAAACTAGACCCAAAATGTTTTAAACTTATTGAAATTACAAGCTTTATCTGTTCTTCTTCAGATCTTTCAAGCTTTGCCTATACTTTAAGTGCTTTACATAGATTGCAAACAACTCTTTATTATATACTGGATGTTTCACCTACTACCATTACCCCCTATATTGGTCTTAGATCACTTCATAATCCTTGTATTGCTCTAGACCTTATTATAGCCGGATTAATGAAATTGGACCCCACACTTCAGTATGAATATATAGAATACACTGATTTTATAGACCTTTCTACTCTTTGTTCTGTCTCTTCTGCCACATTTACACCTAGCTTACCTGATTCTATTACTTGCAGTACGCCCCTTTTATCCGCTTTTGTACAATCTATGAAGGGAGCTTCTTATACGCTTATTCTTATAGCAAATCCTATAACACTTGAATGTTATAGACAAGAACAAATAACTTTACTAGGCCTCCATACCGACCTTTTTCCTTTTACTGATATTAACCATAATATACAGCATCATAAACATAATAACTGCACACATACTACTAATTGCAACCATACTTGCCTTGATACTCATACACTAACTAAGTCTAACGGCAACTCCTGTTCTACAACTGTATCCCAAAATACTACAGATTCTTTCTCTACTTTTTTTAAACCTTCAGATTCAGCTAACTTCACTAAAAGTAACAATGAGGCCTGTAATAATTCACGTAGTGAAACATGTAATGATAACTGTTCTGATACGCAAACCAACCAATGCACCAATAGCAAGGGGACGACCCATACTGAAACCTGCATAACCATTGATATTAACCAAGAAAATTTTAGAACACGTGATGAAGAAGTAGTAAGACTGCTTGAAACCATTACAACTGCTCTTGCACGTTATACAGCAACCCTGTATTTGCCTATCTTCAACTTTAATACTTACTTTACCTCTTGCAATAGTGCAACCAGTCTCCTTGCTGCCACAACTTATATGGGACTTCTTACAGCCTCATCCCCCGCAAATGCACCACGTTTCATTAATTACTGGGATGACTGTAATAATTGTTTTATACCTCTTATAGAACAATTAAAGCAATTAAAAACGCCTTCTTTTTGTGTAGAAGGCTGTTGTAATGAAATTATTCCAGGAATGCCTATTACGGCTAATGAACTGAATCCGTTCATTGTTCCTATTCTTTTATCATCAAGTTTGGGGAACTAGAAAAGGTATTTCTTCCATACCAAACATATCGTTACTTTCCAGTATAAACGTTGGGTCGACAGGTACATCATCTACTCTTAGTTCATAATGTAATAAGGCTTTTGTGGCATCACCACTATCTCCTGAAAAACCTATAACATCGCCTGCTTTAACCTCATCCCCTGTGCGTACTGTATAGGTACTTAAATGCATATAACGTGATTGAACCCCATTGCCATGATCAATAAAGACCATATGTCCACCACCTGCATCTACTCCCTTTGAATCCGGTGCTGCTTTAATAATCTTACCATCTTCAATTGCATAAAGTGGTGTACCAAATTCAACTTCTAAATCAATCCCCTCGTGTCTATAACTTCCCCTTAATTCATCAAAAGGTGCTAAAAGTTCTGTCTTACATTGTACGGGACTTACAAAAAATCCATCTTTTCTTTCAAACGGGAAAACTAGGCTGTCATCTAGAATAATATAATTACTAGCCTGAAGAGATAAAGTTAAAGTTAGAGCAATACCTCCTGCTATTTTCATCCATTTCCTATTGATCATTTGTCTGATCCTTTCTTTATCTTATGTATTTGTATAACTTAACTATAATACATTTTTATTTAAAGGTAAACTTTAATTCCCAAAAAGAGACAGTCGCTTTCCATAAAAAAGGACTGTCTCTTTTTATTTTAATAAAAACTTTGACGATTATGACAAATCTCTACCACTTCATCAATACGTCTTTTGGCTTCATCTCCCGTGCTCGCCTCTTTAATATATTGAATCAAATGTTCTTGCTGTACTTTAGGTAATGTAGCAAAATAACTCATAGCATCTACATCTTCAGCCAGCTGCATTGTAAGACCTAATGGCAAACCATCATCTTCTTCTTCAAACCTATTCATCTTTATACCTCCTTTTTTAAAAATGCTTATTCCTATTTGTTATGTGCTTATTCATAAGTTTTTATTACTTATATGCATGCCGCCTCTAATCCCTATCCTAAGGTCAAACTTGAAAATCATTTTAGGCATTGTAGCTTCACTGCTGCAACTGTCTATTGAGCAAAAAAATATTTTCTATTTCTTCACCTTTCTCATTATAATACTTCATTTCATCCCCTGTTATATAGCCTTTAGTATTACGGTCTAAGACACTTCCCTGTATTTTAAGTAATGCCTCTTCAGACATAGGAAGCTCTACCTCGCTTGTTTCATAGTCTCTTTGACATACCATCTTGACTTTCATCTATCCAGCTCCTTTTGGCTTATTAGCCTCATAGTAGCTTTCATAATTGTGAAAATCAAGGTACCTCCTCCTGTGGGATTATAGAAATTCTATTACTTTATTAATCTCACATAACTTCCCATAGTTTACGTTTTCCGCAACAAATAGTCCTTTCTCTGAATGGTTTGTTTTTATCTAATTGTATATACCAGCTGCTTCCTTGTCTTCTAGAACTACATCTCCTACTCCATCTATTTCACCTGCTGCTTTAAAGGCCTGTTTAGCTAGAAAGACTGCAATGATTTCATTAATAACAGCTGCTGCTGCAATGGTTCCTTGAATAATGGTTGCACTTTCTGGGTCAGGCCCTATAAGCACATTTACTGCTGAGCCTGTAAAAATAAGTGATACACCTGAATGAGGAAGTAGTGTAAGACCTAAATATCTCTTAACTGTTTTAGGTGCCTTGGATAAAACCGCTCCTGTATAAGCTCCTCCTATCTTTCCTAGGGCACGTGCCACAATATAAATAACTGTAAATACACCTGCTCCTAGTATAAGATGATAATCTAATGGTGCACCTAAATTTAAAACAACTATAATCATAAAGAGGCCAATAACAGGCATATTCGTTTTCATAATGTCCTCTACACGTTCTTTCGGCATCATATTAGCAAATGTTGCTGCGAATGCAACACCTACTATCATAAGATTGAGAACTGGTTTAGGCATGATATAATTATTTACAAAAATTCCTACTGCTGCTGTTACACACATACATACCATCGTACTTAATAATGTCATCCTCTTAGACATTTCTCTCTTTAAAATATGACCCGCGATAAAACCTGTCACCCCACCAATAAGGACTGGAATCACAATCATAAGAGGTACAAAATAAAGAGGAATTCGCACATCAGAAATCATACTAGATACTACCCCTATGACTAAGAAGAATACAACTAAGGCAATAATATCATCTAATGCCGCTAAAGGAATAAGTGCCTTTGTTACAGGCCCCTTTGTTTTATATTCATTAACAATAGAGATAGATGGTGCCGGTGCTGTCGCTAGTGCAATAGCTCCAAATACAACTGCTAAGTATAATGGAATCCCCATGAAACTAAAGATGAGCCCAAATGCACATGTTACTACTAAAAAAGTCCCTAATGCTTCTGTTACACATATGGTTATAATCTGCTTTCCTGACTGCTTTAAATCTTTCCATATAAGTTCTGTTCCTATTAATAGACCTACAGAAACTTCCCCAATATTAATCAGTATATGGAACCAATTATTATTCATTATTTCATCATTAAACCACCCTAATGCATGAGGGCCTATGATCATACCTGCTACTAACCAGCCTAATATAGCTGGTAGCTTTACTCTTGCTACTAATTTCCCTGCTATAAAAGCTATTCCTATAAAACAAATTAAAAGTAATATACCTTTTAACATGACTACTCCTTCTTTCTTATTTTATTTTACAATCCCATAAAAGAGTATTAGAATCATATCTTTTATATCCTTGCTATGCTGCATCACGATTTGATGCTTTTCTTCTGGGTTTTCTAAACAACTTCCTTTATATTTCATATGAATATAATGGCTCATATCACTAAGAAGCTCTATAATACTAGACTTTTCATAGTCTTCCTTTAAAACCACATAATCTAAAAGCTTAGTTAGATAATGCCTATTGAAAGCATTAATGGCTTCCCTACGTTCTGCAACTGCATCTTTTAGATGGCTCGGTGTATTGATGACTGCTGTGTAAAAGATTTGCTCATAAAAGGGGTTAGCTTTAAAAAATTCAAATCTAGCCTCAAAGTACTTGTTTAGCCCCTCTTTGGCATCCTCTACATTCTCTGGCAAATTTTCCTTCAAATATTGTGCTAACGCCTCAAAGCATTTGCTGACACATACTAGGAATAACTCATCTTTATTTTTGTAGTGATGGAATAAGAGCCCCTTTGAAATATCATGATTTTTACACATATTATTTGTAGAAGCTGCTACATAGCCATTTTGTCCAAATTCTTCTAAAGCTGCTTTAATAATCCTTTCTTTACTATTTTCACTTTTCTCTTCTCTCTTCATTTAACCATCCTTTCAAAAAACAAACCACTTAGTTTGTTTCTATTCTACTCCTAAACAAACCAAGTGGTCAATTATTATTTTCTATTTATAAATTTTACTTTCTATGTCTTAGCACTCTAATCTATAGCCATATCCATATATGGTCTCCATCTTTAGACGAGGCATTTTTTTACGTAATCTGCGTACCAAATCATCTACTACACGGTCATTACCAAAGTAACCTTGCTCCCATACATGATTAAGAATTTCATCCCTTGTAAAAGGTCGTCCTAAATTTTTATAAAGTAGACAAAGAAGTTTATATTCCCTATTAGAAAGTTCCAAAGGCTCTCCCTCATCATAAACTTTATGAGTATTAAATTCTATTTGATAGTCAGCAATGGTGGCCACTTCATCCTCTCCATAACAACGTTCTAATATGCGCTTTACTCTTAGCATCAATTCTTTAGTCGAAAAAGGTTTAGTCACATAATCTTCACCGCCTTTTTCAAGGCCTAGTATGCGGTCAAAAGTTTGATCTCTAGCCGAAATGAAAATGACAGGAACCTGTGGACTTTTCGCCTTAACATCTTCCATAAAGTCAAAGCCATTTTGCCCTGGTAGCATAATATCTAGTATCCATAAATGAATTTCATAATCTAAGTAGTCCCTTGCCTCTTCTGCCGATGGAAAGGCATAAACTTTATAGCCTTCTTTTTCTAAGTAGCCTTTTACAATATCTCTTAGGTTGGTCTCATCTTCAACAATGCCTATTGTAATCATGGTCAGCCTCCTATCTTTTATGTTCTTTTAGTGGCAGGTAAAGCCACCTCCAAATCCAAGATTTGAGAAAGTATTACCCTCTGATGAGCGTGGCACTTCATAATCTTCTACCGGCCCATCTACAACGGTAATGGTATTACGAATCATCCCCATCCAACATGAATACATAAAAGTGCCTGCTTCATCTGGATTAAATTCTATTAAATTCTTCCCTTCTTGAAGGGCACCAAAAATCTCATATTCTGGTATATTAATAGCATAGTTACAACTTGTAAGCGCACCTGGATCTACATTCATAATCATTCTTACAGGTATTCCTTTTTGAACAACAATATCTTGGTAGCGTCTACCTACCACATCCACCTCAATTACTTGGTAACCATTCTCCATACGGATACCACTATTACCCTTAGATACATTTTGACTGCTCCCTCCTAGACCTGTGCTTATGCCTAGTGTACTAAACCCATTCATCATCATACTGATACCTAATAATAAAATCAAGTAACCACCCATTTTGTAAACAAATACTTTTGATTTAATGGATAATTTATTAATAAAAAGTCCTAATCCTAACATAAGTGGTACAGTCCCTAAACTAAAAGCAAACATAGATAAGGCTCCTGCCATAAAGCTTCCTGTACTTAAAGCATAAATCTGCATGAGTTGAAGTGGTCCACATGGCATAAGTCCATTTAAAAGTCCCAGTACAAACGGACCTTTATCTGTACCTAATTTCCCTCTTAAAGCAGCCAGCTTAAAGTTGATTTTCTGCATAAACGGCATGCTTTCTAAAGAAAGAAGTCCGGCATTATTAAGCCCCATCATAATCATAAAGACACCTAAAATAATTGGGACAATGGCAAATACCCTATTGCCCAATGTAATTCCTGAACCAATAAACCCAACAAGCCCACCTAATACAGTATAAGATATCACTCTCCCTGCATTATACATGAGGTTTCGTTTAAAATTACTTTTATCTGCTACCACTTGTGAAAGTGCAATTCCTCCACACATGGATATGCAGTGGAAAGAAGTTGTAATACCTATAATAAAGAGCATAATGATACTTACCTTGCTACCTTGTGTTAAAAGTAATGAGAAGTCCGGCATGATTTCATTTAATAATAAGAAGAAAACAGCTGCTACCCCAAGATATAACAATACTTTTTGCTTTTCACGGTTTTCTTCCGCTTCTTCTAATTCATAGCCCATATCTGCAAGCAACTCTTTAATAACAGTAAGTGAAATAACTTCCTCATCATAGCTTAAATAAAGCATTTTAGTTTTAAGATTCACTTCTGCACGCCAAATCCCCTTACGTCTTGATAGCTTCTTTTCAATTTTCTGTTTACAATTTTGACAGGTCATGCCCTGCACCCTATAAATCTTGTCCATAAATCCTCCTTAAATTACCTAGTAGATTTATAGTAACAAGATAATATGGGATAATTACACATGAAATACGGCATAATTATGGGATTTACAAAATAATAAAAGTAACACCTTTTTCCTCATTGCGGACTGTAATTTCATAGTTATAGAGCTCAACTGTTTTCTTTACAATAGCTAGTCCTAAACCTGTTACTCCATCCGCACCCTTTTCAAAAGGCTGGAAGATCTTTGTCTGTAGTTCTATAGAAATAGGTTCTCCGTCATTATAAATAGATAAGCTATCCTGCTCAACTCTGATGCATATCTTATGCTTAGCATAGCGTTTAGCATTATCTATAAGATTTTCAAGGACAATACGCCATTTTTCAGGGTCTCCCTTAAATTCAGACTGGTCTGTATCAACTTCTATTGTCTGCCTTCCCTCATAATCTTTCATGTAACTTACAACTTCTTGTACCAAAAGCCCCATCTCAAACCACTGAGGTGCTTCATGTATCCCCCTAAAATACTCTAAACGATTTAGATAAAGAAGGCCCTGTACCTTTTTCTCTAAACGTTCTGCATGATTGTAAATAATGTGAGCTGTCTCCTCTACTGTGCCATAAGGATAAACACCATCTATAATGCCCTCCGCATAGTTTTTAATAACAGCAAGAGGCGTCTTTAAGTCATGGGAAATATTATGTAACATTTGCTGTTTAGCCTCTTCTTCCTCACATAACCTTTTTCTCATTCTATCTAAAGAACACATGACTTCCTGAAACTCTTCCGTATAGTTATTAGTGGGTATAGCATTTCTTAAATTATCTCCCTCTATCGTATCTAATACCCCTTGTATATCTTTTAAGTTATTAATAAGTCTACTTGTCCACTTTAAAAATACAATTAAAATTAAAATAAAAATAAATACAGCAATGCTTAATGTGTTCAGAAGTAGCTCATGAGCAAGTACTTCACTCGTATTATCCACCTTATAGGAAACGAGCATCTCTCCTGGCCTAATCTTATTAATAAGATAATAAATATGTTCATTTGGAGTCTTATACATGTGGAAACTTACCACTTGTTCCGCTTTTGTCCCTTCTCCTTTTATTCCTTTAAAAAACTCAGGATACATCATAAGATGATGTAAAATTTCCGGGTCAAGCTGTTCTTCCTCATAAAGGGATTCGTTATCTAAAACGGTATAATGATACACATCTGTAATAGGCCCTTCCCTATAAGCTTCTTCTTCCTGAATAAAAGCCTGCTGTTCCTCTAATAAAATATGATACATTTTATGATTAACCAGGTATTTAATACTCATAGGTAGTACAATCCCAAACATGCCAAGGGTCAGGATGATAACCACAATTATTGTAATAATAAGCTGATTATTAATTTTAACCATAAACTTTGAAAGATAGTTCATATAAACTCCTTATTACTTGATAAACTAAAAAAATATACTTATAGATTTCTCCATAAGTACATTTTTACTTATTATCACATTATTTTAATATATGCACAAGCCTTTTCATCTCGTCTGCCTAAAGCTTATTAGTAACTTCTTTTAGCTGATGAAAATGCTAATTATATGCTTAAGTTATACTTGTTCCCATCCCTTAAAACATAGTATACTGAAAGTATTATGAAAGGAGTGATTGTATGCGTTCTAATCCAATGATTAGAAAAGGTTTTTCACAGGCTAATGCCTATGATGGACCTGTTATGAGTATCAAAGGAACTCGTAATAAGACCTTTTTATTAGTTGGTATTACGACACTTATTAGTATTTTCTCATTTGTATTATGTATCATGAACCTTTATAGTACAGGTTCTTTTAGCACAGCCTATGGTTTATCTACCTTTGGCTCTATTGGTGCTTTAGTACTTGCCTTAGTAACGAGTTTTAAACCTCAGCTCTCTAAAACTACAAGCATTATCTATGCAGTATTTGAAGGACTCTTAATCGGTAGTATCTCACTAGTATTTGAGCTTTACTTCCCAGGCATTATTATCCGTACTATGCTCCTTACACTACTTGCTGTTGTACTAACACTTGCTCTTTATAAACAAGATCCTAGTGTAGGTGGTCGCATCCGTAAGGGTGTTATGATTGCAACCCTATCTGTTGTAGGTGTATCTCTTATTGGCTTAGTGTTTAGCCTTTTCGGTATCCCCTTTATTTTCTGGGGTAATAATTTAGTAGGTATTGGCTTTAGCCTTCTCGTGGTAGGTATTGCGATTGCTAACCTTATTGTAGATTATGATAATATTGCACTTGGCAGTGAGTATGGTCTCCCTAAGTATATGGAATGGTACTTTGCTTTTGGCCTTCTTGTAACAATTATTTGGTTATATATTGAAATTTTACAGCTAATCTCTAAGATTGCATCAAGAGATTAATGAAAAAGGTGTATCCTCTCTTAAAACATAGGATACACCTTTTCTATTGATCTACTTTTCTAAAAATGATA
>OBXC01000536.1_pt1 | contig 28770 bp, 29 predicted proteins | sample 1538111 | NCBI WGS metagenome assembly OBXC01 (sample SAMEA2580137, study PRJEB22360) | human gut metagenome | biome: human gut; feature: human-associated habitat; material: faeces | place: Denmark | collected 2008/2010
GGAAGGAGAGACTGTAGCAGCTAAGTGGGTCACGTTAGAAGAGCTAGACCAAATGGTGGATAGAGGCGAAGTTGGTCTTCCAATTGCAGAGAAGTTTTTAGCTTTAAGAGATGAACTTAAAAACTATTTAGAAAAGACAAGTATTTATTAGGCAAAAAGACTATTGCATGAACGAGTTCGTGCAACAGTCTTTTGTTTTATACTTGCTGTATTTTGTAACAATGATTAAGGGGACCATTGCCATAGCCTAAGTTAAGTCCATCGGAAATAGCACCTGTTACATAATCTTTAGCATATTGAATACTTATTGGAAGTGTATGTCCTAGTGCCAAGTTACAGGCAATAGCAGAGGAAAGTGTACAGCCTGTACCATGTGTATTAGGATTATTAATTTTCTCTGTTTCAAACCAGTAGGAGGTGCCATTAGGAAGGTATAGGAGGTCACTTGCGCTTTCTTCAAGATGCCCCCCCTTTGCTAAGATAGGTTTACCCGTATGAAGAGATAATTCCTTAGCACATTCCAACATCTGGCTTTTAGTGTGAATAGGATTATTAAACGATAGTTGTTGCAATTCATGTAAGTTAGGTGTAATAAGTGATGCAAGTGGAAAGAGCTGAGTAATAAGTGCTTCTTTTGAACTGGTACTATTTAAAGAGCTACCCGTTGTAGCAGACATAACAGGGTCTATAACAATGTGTGCTGGTCTATACTTATCTAGATAGTAAGCAATGACTTCAATGAGAGTGCTATTTGCAACCATACCAATTTTAACAGCATGAGGCAAAATATCTTGAAAGATACATTCAAGCTGCTTTGAAAGAAAGTCTGGGGGAACTTCTAAGATAGAAGTGATACCCTGCGTATTTTGGGCAGTAAGTGCTGTAATAGCACTCATACCATATAAACCATGCATAGTGATAGTTTTAAGGTCTGCTTGAATACCTGCACCTCCGCTACAATCTGAACCGGCAATAGTTAAGATGGCTTTCATATTTGTATCACCTCTTGAGAGAGTTTACTAAGTGCTTGAGCTGCTACGTATATATCAGTTTTAGCAAAAAGGGAAGAGATGACTGCTACACCACTAATACCTAAACCCTTAAGTTGAAGTAGATTAGCTTCATTAATACCACCAATGGCTACTACAGGTATGGCAGTAGCTAGACATATAGAGTGAAGTAAATCCAGTGTAATGGTTTTAGCATCTTGCTTAGTTGTAGTACCAAAGATGGCACCTACGCCTAAATAAGTAGCACCTTCAGATTCAGCTTCCAAAGCACGTTCTATAGTTCTTGCAGAAGCACCGATGATTTTATCAGGGCCTAGTAGAGTACGTGCCTTGGACACACTCATATCATCTAAACCTAGATGGACACCATCTGCATCACTTAGAAGAGCAACTTCTACATTATCATTAATAATAAGTGGTACATTGTAACGTGTGGTAATAGCTTTTATAGCAAGTGCTTCTTGAACAAATGCTTTTGTAGATAACCCTTTTTCACGTAATTGGACAATAGTTACACCACCTTTTAGAGCTTCTTCTATTTGGAAGGCTAATGTTTGGCCCTTGAGCCAGGTGCGGTCAGTTACAGCATAGAGTTTAAGATAGCTTTTCGTAAAGTTCATAGTTTAATCCTCCTTCAACTTTAGAGAAATCTAGTAAGCTTATGGCATCTATAAGTAGGATATGCATAGATCCAGTCCCCCCTTGAATTTGACAAAGCTTACTATAAGCTTGCTCACCACTAAGTCCCATGGCTAATGTGGCGGCTAAAGTAGCTTGGAGCAACTGAGTTGGATTTGCACCACAGTAAGCACCAATAAGGCTAGTAAGCATACAGCCGGTACCTGTAATAGTGCTCATGGCAGGATGTCCGTGGAATACCCTGTAAGTGATATGAGGAGAAGAAATAATATCCTCCTCACCACTTATGACAATAATGGCACCAAGCTTTTCACTAAGGTTTTTAGCAAGTTCAATAAGCATATCATAAGAAGGCCTCTTTAAAGCGTTGGTATCTATACAAGAGGAATGATTTTGCCAAGTAGCAAGCGTAGTGATTTCAGAGGCATTGCCCCTAATAACAGAAAAAGAAACTTCTTTTAGTAATGTCTTAGCTAAATCTTTTCGAAATTGGGATGCACCTATGCCAACGGGGTCAAAGATAACAGGTATACCAAGGTTATTAGCTTTTTGACCTGCCTTTAGCATACTGATAAATTTAGATTCATTAGGTGTACCTAAATTAAGGACAAGAGCCTGTGCAGATGCTGTAATTTCTTCTACTTCATGTACATCATCAGCCATAATAGGAGAAGCACCACAAGCTAGAAGTACATTAGCGCAGTCATTGGCACTTACATAATTGGTAATACAATGAATAAGTGGACGTACTTCGTGGACCTTACCAGCTATTTGCTTAAACATGTTAGCCACTCTTGCCATACTTTTGTTTTACGTAATACATTAAGAACCATAATAGAAATAGTTGCGCCTCCTAATGAGCTAATCATAAAAGGCATAACATGGGCAAAAAGTGCTGCTTCTTTACCCATAATAAGTGTAGCCATAGGGAATGCTACAAGCCCGCCAATAATACCTGTACCAATGATTTCACCGATATAAGCCATATGTAATTTTTGTGTTTTCATATATAATAAGCCGCAGAGGAAGGCGCCAATCATACTACCAGGAAAAGCAAGTAGTGTACCAGTACCAGAGAGTACTCTTAAAAGAGAGATACAAAAGGCTACACCTAGGCCGTAAAAAGGACCTAGAATAACGCCACTTATAACGTTAATCATATGTTGTACAGGGAAGCACTTAGCAGCTCCAAGTGGAATATAAAAAGCTGAACATATAACGCCTAAAGCAATTAATAAACCTGCAAGTGTAAGCTTTCTAACTTTCATTAAAGATTCCTTCTTTCTTCGAATGTTTTAGTCCATAATATCGACATCTTCGCCGCGAAGAATTTTATTAATGTTACGTACAGCGCACATTTTACCACACATAGTACAAGTATCTTCACGCTCTGGAGTACTAGAAGTGCGGTAATCTCTCGCTTTATTAGGGTCTATAGCAAGGTCAAACTGTCTTTCCCAGTCTAAGTTTCTTCTTGCTTCACTCATAGCGTAATCCCAATCTTTTGCACCAGGAAGCCCTTTCGCTACGTCGGCAGCATGAGCGGCTATTTTAGAAGCAATAATACCCTCCTTAACATCATCAACAGTTGGGAGTCTAAGGTGTTCGGCTGGTGTCACATAGCAAAGAAAAGAGGCTCCATAAGTCGCAGCGATCGCGCCACCAATAGCAGCTGTAATATGGTCGTAGCCTGGTGCTACATCTGTTACCAAAGGCCCAAGCACATAGAATGGTGCACCTTTGCAGATGGTCTGCTGAATTTCCATATTGGCTTGGATTTGATTAAGTGGCATATGGCCAGGGCCTTCTATAATGACTTGAACATTACGGTCCCACGCACGCTGTGTAAGTTCACCTAATGCTACAAGTTCTTTAATTTGAGAGACATCTCCAGCATCTTCAATACTGCCAGGTCTACATGCATCGCCGAGACTTAAGGTAACGTCATAAGCGGCGCAGATATCTAGAATTTCATCATATCTTTCAAAGAATGGGTTCTCGAGACCAGTAAGCTCCATCCAAGCAAAGATAATAGAGCCACCTCTAGAAACAATATTAGTATGACGTTTTGTTTGTTTGAAAGAGTTGGCTGTATCACGGTTAATGCCGCAGTGAATGGTCATAAAGTCTACTCCATCTTCGGCATGCATACGCACAATCTCAATCCATTCATCAGAAGTGATTTTTTTTAAAGGCTTGTTATAGTACACAACAGCATCATAGATAGGTACAGTTCCGATAATAGCAGGGCATTCCTTGGTAAGTTTTCTTCTAAAAGCTGCTGTATCTCCAAAAGAGCTTAGGTCCATGATAGATTCAGTACCTAAGTCTATAGCAGTCATTACCTTTTCCATTTCTACATCTAGATTGAGGCAGTCTTTTGAAGTACCTAAATTGACATTAATTTTAGTTTTAAGTTTGTGTCCTATGCCATAAGGTGTAAGGCATATGTGATTTTTGTTAGCTGGAATAGCAACATGTCCCTTAGCAACAAGTTCTCGTAAAGTTTCAGGGCATATGTTTTCATAGGATGCTACATGATGCATTTGGGGTGTAAGAATTCCCTTTTTGGCTGCATCTATTTGAGTTGTGTAATGCATAGTTTGTTCCTCCTTGATTAAAGTTTAATTTTAGGTATAAAAATAGCGAAACCTACCCGTAGACAAGTTTCGCTTAGTAATATGCTATGCTATGACTAACCTTGTTCCCTACGTTGGCATTACCCAAATCAGGTTTAAAGGGTCGAAGTTGATGACTTCCTCTCAGCCCGCACACGAGCTCCCCAGGTTTTGCTATTTTTTATATTTTATCATAAAATTATTGAGTATTAAACAATTTTAAGAAATTAATATTTTTAGAATGACTGAGCATAAATGGGACAACCGTATCATATAGTTATACTAAACGATATCCACATATATGGGGGGAAACTAATGAAAACGAATAAGAAGGTACTTCTAGTGACAATGGCTTTAATTGTTCTTAGTTTAGGTACTGCATGGTGTCTTTTTAATGATTATAAGGGGAAGCCGCGTTATATTGTAAACGCATATATGAAAGCACTTAATAGTAGGGACTATGTATCGGCAGCTTCTCTGTTTTATGAGGATGAGCGATTACATGATTTTAATGATGTAGAAATGGCACAGTATTTAAGTAACTATTTTGAGGAAAAAGGATTCGTCAAAATGGAAGAAGGTAGAGGACAGATAGGGGAGCAAACAGGAAATGAAGCAAAAGCTTTTTATGAAGTGAGGTATAGTTTTGCGGGGCAGAACGTAACCAGCACTTTAAGTGTGGTAAAAGTAGAGGATAAGTGGCAGGTTGTATTTCCTTTTAGAATAGAGGATGTTAATATTTATACACCTTTAGGGTCTACTGTATGGTTTAATGATGAACCTGTTACACAAAAGGAAAACAATAAATACATTGTAAAAAATGTGTTACCAGGTCATTATACTGTACGTATAGCTTTTCCAAATGAAATATGTAGTGATTATATTACAGATATAGAGGTGCCTACCCAGACAGAGATAAAGATACCTTACCAAACGGTGGGAGTTCATATTGAGACTATTCCAGGGACGATAGTAGAATTAGGTGGTGAGAAGCAGGCTAACTGGGAAGGGAGTGTTGATTTTGAACAGGTATTAGAGGGGACATATCCTTTAAAAATCTATGATATTTATGGTAATATTGAAACTTATGAGAGTGAAATTACCATCTCAAATGAAAAGAAGCAGTTTGTTATAGAGGATTTTAAGCTTTCTAAGACTGGTAGTGAAAGGTTTAATCAAAGTATTAATACTTTTTACGCAGCTTATATAAAAGGAATAAAAGGACATAACAGTAAGAACTTAGAAAATCATGTGGTTTCAGAGAGTAGGGAATCCATAATAGGAGAATTTGAAGACTGGTTCATTAAAAATAAAGATGTTCAAAATGCTCAAATGGAAGTAGAGCTAGAGCAGGTAGAGGTTACAGAAAATGGAGATTTAGAGGCTAGCGTGTTAGAGATTGTCCATTTAACGAATAGGGAAGTAAACGATACAGGCAAGATGCAAAATGTAGGGTATAAGATTGCTTTAAGATGGGTGATGACATTAAGTATAGATGGGGAAGAATATAAGCTTAAAGATAGAGTGTTAGAGGAAAGTCTTGTTTCTTACAAGGATAAAGATGATAAATGGGTTGCCTACTAAAAAAACAATTGCACTTTTCATAGAATTTGTTAGAATAAGGTTTGTATACATAGATACGCGTACGAATGGGTGCGGGTAAGGAGGATTAAAGTGGGATACAATATTGGTGTATCAGATAAAGCTTCTCTTAGAGGTAAAGTGTTTAACACAATCAGGGAAGCTATTCTAGAAGGAAGTTACAAACCTGGGGATGTGCTTAGAGAAAGTACAATTGCAACGGAGTTAGGTGTAAGTCGTACGCCTGTAAGAGAAGCTATTAGACAGCTTGAGCTAGAAGGCTTAGTACAATCCATACCTAATAAAGAAACAGTCGTAGCAGGGATTACACAAGAGGACGTTGAAGATATTTATCTTATTCGTTCAAGACTTGAAGGTTTAGCAGCGAGAAAAGCAGCAGAACGTATTACAGAACAAGATTTACAAGAGATGGAAGAGATTTTAGCGCTGACTTCGTTTTATGTAGAAAAAAATGAAGTGAATCAACTCAAAGAGTTAGATCATAAGTTCCATGATATTATATATAATGCAACGCATAGCAAAACACTTAATCATATGCTTTCAGATTTTCATTCTTATATTCAGCAAGCAAGAAAAACTTCTATTTCTACACCAGGTAGACCAAAAGAAGTTTTAAAAGAGCATGAAGGTATTTACGAAGCACTTAAAGCAAGAAATGGTGAACTTGCAGAAAAGTTAGTAGAAAAACATATTCAAAATGTAGAGCATAACTTGCATATTAATAATAAGTAAAAAGGTGAAGCAGTAGTGCTTCGCCTTTTATGTTATATAAAAGAGGGGGAATTTAAATGAACGTAGAGATTAGAGAATTAGATGAATCTTATAAAGGGAAGAAGTTTCTATTTCAATATGAGACTACACATTACTTTGATATAGAAGCCACTGAGAAAGAAGAGGAATGGGGACTACGTTTTATTAAGAAGTCTTTTGAAAAAGCTATACAAAAGCAGTTTGAATCGGTGCTTTTAGAAGACTTTCTAGAAGACCCTATGTTATTAGGTGCTTTTAAACAAGATAAGTTAGTTGGCTTTATTGAGCTAAGTCATGAGAAGTGGAATAACAGGTTAAGGATTTCGAATATTTTTGTAGAAAAACCTTATCGTTATCAAGGCATAGGGAAGATTTTAATGGATAAAGCTATAGAACATGGAAAGAACATTAAGGCAAGGGCTATAGTCTTAGAAACGCAGAGCTGTAATGCACCTGCGATTAAGTTCTATAGGAGATGTGGTTTTACTTTAATAGGGTGTGACTTAACAGCTTACTCTAATAGAGATACAGAGCAAAAAGAAGTAAGGTTAGAAATGGGAAGATGTTTATAAATTATGAAATAGTAAATTATGTACTTTAATATGAAGTTGTAAGAATTCATGTGGCTATGAAAAATACGCATGCAATTCATCTTTATAAAAAAGTTGGATTTGTTAGTACAAATAAGTTTAGTGAAAAGGGTTTACTTATTATGGAATATAGCCTATAATGCTAATTTCTATATACTACAAATAAAAGACCAGTAACATTATGTTACTGGTCTTTTAACCTAATATAATATTCATATTTTGCCTAATAGGCCTGTAAATTAAGCTTAGCTGTTAAGTATTTCTAACTCTTCAGATGTTTCTTCCCAATTTGTATAGAGAGAAGCAATATTTTCTTCAATAGCTGCTTTTTGGTTCATAATGTCACGAGAAGCATCGGGGTTCGTATATACTTCTTCAAGGCAAAGCTGTTCATCCAGTTCAGCGAGTTTACCTTCTTCAAGCTCGATTTTTTCTTCTATACTTGTTAAAGTACTTTGGAGTTTCTTAATGCGATTTTGAAGTTCTTTTTGCTTTTGCCAGTCTTCTTTAGAAGAAGTTGGTGTACTTTGTTGAGTACCAGAAGTGCACAATACGGGTATTTCTTTTTTCTTTTCCATATAGTAATCATAGTCACCTAAATATACAGACATATGGTCTTTTTGCATATCAAGTACTTTGGTTGCAGTTTGATTGATGAAGTAGCGGTCATGAGATACGTAAAGAATGGTACCTTCATATTGGTTAAGTGCATTTTCTAGTACTTCTTTTGACATCATATCAAGGTGGTTAGTTGGTTCGTCTAGAATAAGGAAATTTGCTTTTGAAAGCATAATTTTAGCAAGTGCTACACGACCTTTTTCACCGCCACTTAAAGCACTAATAGGTTTAAATACATCTTCTCCTGTGAATAAGAAAGAAGCCAGCATATTACGAATTGCTGTATTTGTAAGGTCAGGGAAAGCATCCTGAATTTCCTGCATAATCGTATAGTTTGGATTAAGTGTAGCGTGTTCCTGATCGTAGTAACCGATGTGTACATTGCTACCTAGTGTAATGCTACCACCAGAAATGTCACTTTGGGCCATAATCATACGGAAAAGTGTTGTTTTACCTACGCCATTTGGGCCAACAATAGCTACTTTTTCACCACGTTTAATATCAAAAGTAATATTATTAAAGAGAGCGCCATCTTCAAAGGACTTAGTCAGCTCCTTAACTGTTAAAACATCATTTCCACTTGTAATACGTGGTGTCAGTACAAGGTTCATAGGTTTGTCATCAATCATTGGAAGATCCATGACTTCTATTTTTTCTAATAGCTTTTCACGACTTCTAGCGCGCTTGATGGATTTTTCGCGATTAAACTGACGTAGTTTAGCAATAACCGCTTTTTGCTTAGCGATTTCTTGTTGCTGCTTTTCATATTGATTCATAGCAGCCTCATACACTTTTTCGCTTTCTATAACAAAGTGGCTATAGTCGCCGTTATAGACCATAGCATGGCCAAATTCAAGATGAATGACTTTTGTAACAACCCTGTCTAAAAAGTAGCGGTCATGGGAAATAATAAGAACAGAACCTTTATAACTTCTTAAATAGTTTTCCAGCCATTCTGTAGCTACAATATCAAGGTGGTTAGTCGGCTCATCTAGAAGTAAGAGGTCTGGTTCTTCTAGAAGTAGTTTAGCAAGTGCTACACGTGTCTTTTGACCGCCAGATAAGGTTGTGATAGGTTGGGTATAAATTTCTTCTTTAAGGCCCAAACCTTTAAGAACACCACGTACGAGACTTTTATATTCATAACCACGCATATTCTCAAAAGTGCTACGTAATTCATCATAAGTATGTGTAAGAGCAAGAGAATGTGTTTTTGCAATCTCTTCTTCCATTTGATGAAGCTTTTCTTCAAGAGCAATCACTTCATCAAATACATGAAGGAGCTCTTCATAGACGCTACAGCCTGAATTAAAATGCATATTCTGTTCAAGGTAGCCGATACGAATACCTTTTGCAAAGAAAACTTCGCCGTTATCAGGTGCAAGTTCTCCTGTTAAAATACGAAAAAGTGTGGTTTTTCCTGCACCATTATTTCCGACAAGTGCTACTTTTTCATGGTCTTCTATATGAAATGAAATATCTTTTAAGATAGATTGCTCATTAAAAGATTTATATACAGCATGACAATTTGCAATCATAAGCTATCCTCCTCATTAATCTAGATTCATCTTAACAGAAAAACTGGAAAAATAAAAGTGAGTAATAGCCAAGGTTAATTGACAAAAAAAAAACTAAAATGCTATACTAAAAAAGATAGAAAAAGAAGGAGGTAAGTCTGTGACTGAAGAGAGAAAGATTTCTATGGCAGTAATCCGTAGATTGCCAAGATACTATAGGTATTTAGGGGAATTATTAGACAACGGAGTGACTAAAATATCTTCTAGAGAACTTAGCGAGAAAATGAAAGTTACAGCCTCTCAAATTAGACAGGATCTTAACAACTTTGGTGGTTTCGGGCAGCAAGGTTATGGATATAATGTAGAATATTTACACAAAGAGATTGCAAAAATACTAGGACTTGATAAAACACATACAATGATTATCGTTGGTGTAGGTAACTTAGGACAAGCTCTTGCTAACTACCCATCTTTTAGCAAACGTGGCTTTAATCTCATTGGTTTATTTGATATTAATCCAAGGCTTATAGGTATGAGTATGCGAGGCATTGAAGTTATGGATATAGATAAAATGGAAGACTTCGTTAAAACAAATAAAGTAGATATTGCCATTTTAACAATGCCAAAAACAAGAGTTAAAGAGACGGCTGAGAACTTAGCAAAATGGGGTGTGAAAGGGCTTTGGAACTTCTCACCTGTAGATTTATTTTTACCAGAACATGTACATGTTGAAAATGTGCACTTGTCACATTCATTAATGACTTTAGCCTATAAGATTAATGAAGCAGAAGAACTTGATAATGGTAATGATTATAAACCTTTTTAGAGGCCTATATAAATAAAAGGTTCACCTATCTTAGAGAAAACAATTAAGGATGGGTGAATCTTTTTTTACGCAAAAAAACCTAGCTTAAGTCGCCTCCCCCTTATCAATATAGGCGAAACTTAAGCTAGGTTTTTATTGTGTGGCAAGGACACTCAGGTACTGGGTAACATTCAGCTTCAGTATGAAGATATAAGACAGTGGGCTAAGCGGAAGGACTTACCTTGTTACAGGTGCTTCTAATCAGGGTCTATAGGTGAAAGAGATGCTCATGCATTTATCACTGCAAGTGTCTGAAGTAGAAACTTTGTACATAGGATTTACCGTAGGCATTGCCTTTAAGCTTACTTCTTTGTGAAGTAGAATGTAGCTTAAAATAGTGAGTGTATAGGACGTGCCCTGTAAACTATTTGATTGCCACTACCAAATAGTGCAGTTGGCTAAGAAGAAATAAGTAAGCTTTAGAAGGGGGAACTAAAACTTTCAAATAACATCTTAGCGAGTAGAAGATGCTTATACCTATCTAGAATGGTATGAACACCTTTTATAAGTTAGTTATACACGATAAGAAAGAAAAAGACTAGTATATATTTCAGAAAATTTAATTTTTGGCACACTACCTAAATTGTAGACTAAAGTTAAGTGAAAAAAGCCACTAGTATTTTGTAATTTGTCGCTTCCACATTAAGAAAGTGGTTTTCTAGATAGATGATAAAACTAACGATATTTATTAACGATTTCATTCATGGTATCTAGATGTTTTTCCATATCTGATACAAGTTTGAATTGTGTCCTGCAACGATCTAAGTTGTGACCTTCTCTATGCACCTTGAAGTAGGTATCACCTTGTAAGTAGTCTGTTAAGAATCTCATACCACATTCAAGTGTCATTGTCATTGCACCTATAGGAAGCATGTCAATTTCTCTTTCCGTAAGATTGCCACCGCAGCCTTCTAAGAATCCCTTTGTATAACTTTCAAATAAGTTAAGGTCAAAGTTTACTTTTGTTAGATCTGGCTCATCTTCGGCACCAGTTGTAGCACCAAAGCGGATCGAGTCACCGAAATCATTTACAGATAAACCTGGCATGACAGTATCTAAATCAATGATACAAATAGGTCTATGGGTTGTATTATCAAACATACTGTTATTCAGTTTAGTATCATTATGCGTCACGCGAAGTGGAAGATTCCCATTTGCTAATTGATTAGCCAGTATATGGGTTAAAGGCTCTCTTTCCATTACGAAAGCAATTTCTTTTTGTACATCTTTAGCACGTCCACAAATGTCAGCTTCTACAGCATCTACGAAAGCTTGAAAACGAACAGGTGTATTGTGGAAGTTAGGAATTGTTTCAGAAAGTGTATCAACTGGATAATCAGCAAGTAGGTTTTGAAAATGTCCAAAGGCATAACCACATTGGTAGAAAAGCTCAGCATCTGCTAGAATTTCGTAACAAGTTGTATCAGTAAGGAAAACATAGCTCCTCCAGTAGTTTCCTAAGCTGTCTTGATAGTAAGATTTACCTTGTTTTGTGGGGATGATATTAAGTGTCTCACGGTTTATATCACCGCCTCTAAGCATAATTTTCTCTTTTAGGAAAGAGGTGATACCAATGATGTTTTGCATAAGGGCATCTGGATTTTTGAAGATTTGATGATTAATTCTTTGTAAGATATAAGGAATTGTTTTCCCATCTTTTTGAAAGTTTACTAAGTATGTATCGTTAATATGACCATTACCGTAAGAAGTGTGATTTAAGTATTTACCTTCAAATGACATGTTTTCAATGGCTTCCATGATTTTGGCTGAACTTAATGTTTGGCTCATTATTTTTCCTCCCATAGATGTGTTGGATAGATATGATTATTTTTGAAACATTCAATAGCATGTACAACAGTTTCTTTATCTTCTTTATAAGTTACACCGTACCATCGGTCAGTAGAAGTAAGGACACTAACAGTTGCCTTATTTTCGGTTAATAACTCAGACACTACTGAAGGTAAGAAGTATTCACATTTTAATGGATTAACTGGGAGTGATGCGTCTAAAAAGCTAGAGAATCTCGCCTTAGTTTCTTTTAAAATACTTGGAGTGAAGCCCCACATATTCATAGAGACAATAGAGTCTGGAGCTATATTTACCCAAGTTACTCCATCATCTTCAGTGAAAGCTGCTCCAGTTGCAGTTTTTTCAATACGTGTGCGCTCTGTAATGTTTGTAAGCATGTTGTTCGAGTCAACTACACAAATACCTCTTGCTACAGATCCATTTTCTGTGAGTGTATTTTCTAAAACATATCCAACCATTGCATAGCGATAGTAATCATCATCTTTTACATTTAGTAAGTAATTATAGATGGCAGTAAAAGCATCTTTACCATAGTAGTCATCTGCATTAATTACTGCAAAAGGTGCATCAACTGTTTCGAGGCAGCATAAGATTGCATGAGCTGTTCCCCAAGGTTTAATACGTCCTTCAGGAAGTGTATAACCTTCAGGAAGTGTATCAAGTTCTTGATAGACATATGAAACATCTACGAACTGACTGATACGATTTCCAATCATTTCTTTAAAGTCTGCTTCGATTTCTTTTTTAATAATAAATACAACTTTTTTAAAGCCTGCTCTTACGGCATCAAAGATTGAAAAGTCGATAATTAAATGCCCTTCTTGATCAATTGGATCTATTTGTTTAAGTCCACCATATCTGCTTCCCATACCAGCAGCCATAATTACAAGAATTGGTTCATTCATCATTATCACATCCTTTAAAATTATTTATAACTTGCTTACAGTATAGAAAATATATTTGGTGTTTTCTATGTAAAATAGTATAATTATTAGTAAAATAGGCTAATCATTTCAATAGTGCTAAAGGGGGATTTTATGAGTGAAATCATTTCACTAGAAATGGTATTAAAGGAGCTTCATAACATATCAGGATTTCGTATCTCTGTGCATGATATTCATCATAAAGAAATTGCATCCTATCCTAAGGAACTTACTAGATTTTGTGGGATGATGCAACAAGATACAAGTATTTATAGAAGTTGTGTAAAAAATGATAGCGCTGCCTTTGATAAAGTGAAAAAAGACGAACAACCTTATATTTACAGGTGTCAATTTGGATTATATGAGGCGGTAGCCCCCCTCTATTATTCAGGTATTTTATCAGGATATCTTATGATGGGGCAAGCTTTAGATACTTCCATACATACGAAGGAGGAGGTTTATAGATTATCTCGCCAATATGTATCCAATCCAGTAGCTTTGAAAGAGGCTATAGAGAGTATTCCAGCGGCTACAAAAGATAAGATTTCTTCGTGTATTAATATTATGGGAATCTGTGCAGAGTACATTACACTTAGTAACAGGTTCAAAGCATCTACTAAAAATCTCGCACAAGATGTGAAAACATATATTCAGGAAAACTATGAGAAGAAAATAACTTTGGAGATACTGTGTAAGCAGTTTTATTGTAGTAAGGCTACCCTTACCCATTCTTTTAAAAAAACTTATGGAGAGACCATTAGCCATTTTATGACTTTAACAAGACTAGAAAAGGCTGAGAAATTATTAGCGGTTTCAGATATGAAAATAGGGGAGATTGCTACTCGGTGTGGTTTTGCAGACCAGAATTATTTTTGTAAGGTGTTTATTAAGGTATTTGGTATAACACCTAATGCATATAGGAAAAAGAATAGAGAGCTTTAAAGGGAGAGGGAATTAATAAAAGAGGTGGAATATTAGGAGAAGTTAAAATATGATTATAGGAATAGGCAACGATATTATAGAAATTGAACGCATACAAAGGGCGGTAGAAAGAACGACTAGATTTTTAGATAAACTCCTTACACCAGTAGAACAGGAGAGATTGCATAAAGCTAATAAGCTCTCTTATGAGTCTATAGCAGGCTTATTTGCAGCAAAGGAAGCAGTGAGTAAAGCATTGGGCACAGGCTTTGTAACATTTGAGATGACGGATATAGAAATTTTGAAAGATGAAAAGGGAAAGCCTTTTGTAAAACTTTATAAGGGTGCAAGGGTAAGAGCTGATGAGCTAGGTGTAAACCAAATACACGTAAGCATTTCCCATTGTCAATCTTATGCAACAGCTTTTGCCATTACAGAAAGAGGGAATGTAAGTGAAACTTGCAACTAAGAGAGAAATGAATCAATTAGATCAAGATGCTATGAGTCAATATGGTATACCGAGCTTACTTCTTATGGAGCATGCAGCTTATGGGGTATTTTGCTATTTAATGGAAGAGCATCAAGGTAAATCAGTTACTATTTTATGTGGGCCAGGTAATAATGGAGGAGATGGACTTGCTTTAGCCAGGATTCTTTATAGCTTTAAGAAGGTACAAGTACAAGTGGTATTACTCGTGGAAGAGGAGAAGTTATCATCAGATGGAAAGGTGTATTACACCATCTGTGAAAAATTGGGTATACCTATCTATCGCTATTTAGAAGAGATGGAACTTGTATGGGAGTTAATAGAAGAAGCCCAGGTCCTAGTAGACGCAATTTTTGGAACGGGGCTTACAAGACCTATTACAGGGAGCTTTTATAAAGTCATTGAGAAGGTGAATGCAAGTTCAGCCTTTAAAGTAAGTGTAGATATACCTTCAGGTATTCACCCCGATACAGCAGATGTATTAGGGATTGCAGTAGAAGCGGACTGTACATTGACTTTTCAAGTACCTAAAGTAGGACAATTCCTTTATCCTGGGATTGCTCATAGAGGTACCTTACGTGTTGTAGATATTGGTATTCCAAAAGAATTGGTAAGTAAGATGTCTTGTATGCATTATGCTATTGATGAAGACATGGCTAAAGGTATGTTGCCGGATCGCCCTATACGAAGTAACAAAGGCACTTATGGAAAAGTCCTAATGATTGGTGGGCAAGTAGGCATGGGAGGAGCTATATGTCTAGCAAGTAAGGCTGTGATGAAAGTTGGTGCAGGGCTTGTGACAATAGCTGTCCCAAATGCCTTAGCACTCCTTACACAGCAAAAAGTAACAGAGGCGATTACATTGTCTTTGCCAGAAAGAGATGGACACTTAGATGAAACGGCTGCAACTATTTTGAAAGAGCATATGATGCAATACTCTACCATAGGAATAGGACCAGGTATTGGCCGTAGTGGTATGATTCAGAAAATAATGGAAGTGGTGCTTGAAAGTGATAAGTCTATTGTGGTAGATGCAGATGGATTATATGCACTTAAGCCTTATTTAAATCAGCTTAAAGCACGTAAGGCTCCAATTATTATAACGCCACATCCAGGAGAAATGAGTTATTTAAGCGGAGAAAGTATAGCAGATATTTTGGCGCATCCAGTAGAAAGTGCGAGAAGTTTTAGTGAGCGATACGGCATCGCTGTAGTCTTAAAGATTGAGAGAATGATTGTGGCTGTGCCAGATGGGAGTATTTATATTAATAGTAGAGGTCACTCAGCTATTGCAAAAGGCGGAGCGGGTGACGTTTTAACAGGATTTATTACAGGATTATTGGCGCAAAATAAGCAGCCCGTATCTGCAGCTCTTTTAGGATGTTACTTGCATGCAGACACAGCATGCTCTTTAGCAAGGTTAAAAGGAAGTTATAGTGTCCTACCTAGTGATCTTATAGAGCATGTAGGGGAAAGTTTTAAGGGGCTAGAAAATAAGCATTAGCAAAGTTTATCATATATTAACCTCCTAACGAGTATATTATTTATAGAGGAAATGAGTATAAGAGCACATAAGAAATAACTTGGATTTTGCTTTTTGATTAAAGTGCACCCTTCCTTTTATATGCTTATTAGGAGGTTTTATGTACAAATTAAAAAGGGTTTTATTAATTGGGTTAATACTCAGCTTTACAATAAGTTTATGGGGATGTCATAACAGGGATATAGGTACAAGTCGCAATAAAAGTGTAGCAAGCATGCTACAGAATTTGAAAAATTATGAAGCAGACGTCTCAATAACATTTACAAAAAACAAAGATAAGAGTAACATAAAGATGAATCATATTTATGATAAAGAAGGAAAGTATCAGATGACGATTATAGAGCCCAAACGGTTAAACGGCTACACCACTGTTTGTGATGGCACTAAAGTATCTGAGTACAATCCTATTACAGAAAAATCCATGCAAATAGAAGTTAGTCCAGTAAAAAATCAGTTATTATTTGGCACATTCCTTCATAATTATTTAAATAATGAATCAGCTCAAATAGTAGAAGAACAGTTAGATGGGCAAAATGTTTATGCAGTAACGGTGCCGATCGCTGGTGAATTTAAGTATATGGCAACTGAAAAAGTGTGGTTTGACTACAAAACGACTTATCCTATTAAAATGGAAATATACGATACAGAAGGGTCGCTTACAATACGCATTGATTTTGTGAATTTTATATATAACCCTGTAAAGTAGGCGATTTTGAAGGAGGATTCATATGTTATCTTTAAGACCACGTGTTGTTGCAGAGGTTAGCATAGAGGCTATTAAGCACAATTACCATGAAATTAGAAAACTTATTCCTCATAGTACGGGGATAATGGGCATTGTTAAAGCAGATGGATATGGTCATGGTGCCGCGGAAATTGCAAATATTTTACAAGAAGAAGGGGTAGATCAGTTAGCTGTTGCTATTGCAAAGGAAGGGGAAGAACTAAGAAAATCAGGTATTACAAAACCTATTTTAGTATTAGGCTATACACCAGCTGCTGATATTGAAGCACTTATTACCTATGATCTCACACAGACAGTTTTTTCTTTTGAGATGGCAGAGTTTATTTCAAGAGAGGCCAAAAAGTTTGGTAAGTCTATCAATGTTCATATTAAAGTAGATACAGGTATGGGACGTATTGGATTTTTAGCAGATCCACAAAGTATAGAGGAGATTAAGAAAATCGCACAGCTTCCTAATATTAATATGGAGGGGATTTTCACGCACTTTTCTACAGCGGATGAAGTAGATAAGACTTATACAAGGGATCAGTGGAGTATTTTTACAGGATTTTTAAATGAGCTTCATGAGGCGGGTATAGAATTTCCTATTGTACATGCGGCTAATAGTGCTGCAACAATGGGCCATCCTTATACTCATGTGAATATGGTGCGTCCAGGTATTATTATGTATGGTTATTACCCATCTGATTATTTACATGGTAAAAAAATAAACCTTAAACCAGCTATGACACTCAAAACACAAGTTGTGCATATTAAAGAACTGTCTAAAGAACACTACATAGGTTATGGCAGGAAGTACTGTACAACACGTGAGACAAAAATTGCAACCATTCCTATAGGCTATGCAGATGGTTATTCAAGAAGACTTTCTAATAAAGGAAGAGTTCTTATAAGAGGTCAGTATGCTAATGTAATTGGTAATATTTGTATGGATCAATTTATGGTAGATGTTTCTCATATTCCAGATATTACTGTAGGGGATGAAGTTGTTGTTTTTGGAACGCAAGGAGATAAGACTGTTACAATAGAAGAATTAGCAAGACTTACGGATACGATTAATTACGAGATTATGTGTATGATTGGGAAAAGAGTACCACGTATTTATGTTTAATCTTATAAAAAGTTGGCAATGGTATAAGTAGGGAGTGGTTTGCTATGTTAAATCCAAGTTATATTGCAAAAGCAAATGAAAAGGCTTCTATAGATCACTACACGGATAAAAAGATGATAAGTACTATGAAGAAAGGCTATCAGGAAATGGCAGCCATCAATTTATCTTTATCAAAGTTATACTTTGAAGTAGAAAGAGAGGTCGAGTCTTATTACGACCACACCGCGGAGAGTGAGGTAGAGTGCGAGTAAAACGTGGAGATATATTTTATGCAGATTTGAGCCCCGTGATTGGATCCGAACAAGGCGGTATAAGACCAGTGCTTGTTGTACAAAATGATGTTGGTAACAGATTTAGTCCAACGGTTATTTGTGCCGCTATTACATCCAAAATCAATAAAGCAAAGATGCCAACTCATGTAGAGATTAACGCAACAGAATACGAACTTGTTAGGAACTCAGTTATTTTATTAGAGCAAATTCGTACCATTGACAAGAGACGTCTCAAAGAAAAGATTTGTCATCTAGATGATGATTTCATGAGACTCGTAGATAAGGGACTTAAAGCCAGTTTTGGATTAAATACATAAGCCTTTTGCGAGACTAGTTCACTAGTCTCCTTTTTTGTGATACAATTAAACCACTAAAATAAAGGAGTAAAAAGATGAAAGATTTATTTGGAAAACTAGGAACAAGTATTAAAAATACATGTAAAGAAGCAGTAGACCAAACTCAAAAAACTGCAGACCAAGCTAAATATCGCAGTGAAATCTTAACTTTAAAAAACGACCTTAAAAAACTTTATCAAAGACTTGGTGAAGAGCAATATAAACATTATATAGAAGGCCAGGAGCTGGTGCATCAAAGCGCACTGTGCAATCGTATTACAAATCTTAGAAAAGAGATTGCACGTTTAGAAAAAGAAGTAGAAGAAGTAGTTAATATACAAAAAGATAGTTTTGATGCCTATAAAAGAGACGTGCGTAGTACTTGGAATGAAGAAGGTCAAGGTGTGCGTATGAAAAGAGACGATAATGGTATCAAAATGATGAAATTTTGTCCAAATTGTAATATAGGTAATGCAACAGAAGCACTATATTGTATTCATTGTGGCAATAAACTCTAAAAAATGCAGGAGGTGACTACATGCAAGGAAAATTTACAATGCAAGCAAATGAAGCCATTAAGTATGCCCAAGATATTAAGGAGCAGTTTCGCCATGGTTATTTAGGAACAGAGCATTTACTTATTGGTTTACTTCATGTAAAAGACTCTGTTGCTGAGTCAGCACTTAGAAAATATAGTCTTACAGAAGATGATTTTATAGAAAAGATAAGAGAAGTAATGGGCTTTGGAAACCAGACTATGGTTATTTCTAGAGACTTTACACCACGTACAAAACGTGTACTTGAAAATAGTGTGGCACTTGCTAAACAAATGGGCGTACCAGCAGCAGGTACAGAACATATTCTTATGGCTATTTTAAAAGAAAAAGGTTGCGTAGCTGTTAGTTTACTTGAGATTTTAAATGTACCTATTAATAGACTATTATCAGATTTAATGGCAATTATATCAGGAGATGGCAAAGTTAAAGAGTCCTCTTTTATATCAACTAAAACAAAGATGCAAGGCGCTAAGTCTTTAACACCGACTTTAGATAAATATAGTCGTGACCTGACACAACTAGCAAGAGAAGATAAGTTTGATCCAATTGTAGGAAGAGAAAAAGAGATCGAGCGTATTACACAGATTTTATCTCGTCGTACCAAGAATAATCCTTGCTTAGTAGGGGAACCTGGTGTAGGTAAAACAGCAGTGGTAGAAGGTCTTGCACAAAAGATTGTAAGTGGCATCGTACCAGATTTACTTAAAACTAAAAGAGTTGTTTCTTTAGATTTATCTTCTATGATTTCAGGTACTAAATATAGGGGAGAATTTGAAGAGCGCATTAATAAGGTATTAGAAGAAGTGCGCACAGTAGGCGATGTTATTCTCTTTATTGATGAGCTTCATACTATTATTGGAGCAGGTGCAGCAGAAGGTGCTATGGATGCTTCTAATATTCTGAAGCCTTCACTTGCAAGAGGAGAAATTCAGCTTGTAGGGGCAACCACTTTAGACGAGTATCGTAAGCATATTGAGAAAGATGCTGCTCTTGAACGTAGATTCCAACCTGTTCAGGTAGATGAGCCGACTGAGCTTGAAACAATCAGCATTCTAGAGGGTATTAGAGATAAATATGAAGTGCATCATGGTGTTCAGATTACAGCAGAAGCCTTAGAAGCTGCAGTACGTCTATCAAGTCGTTATATAGCGGATAGATACTTGCCAGATAAAGCGATTGACCTTATTGATGAAGCAGCATCTAGAGTGAGATTAAGAGCTTATACTTCACCAGAAAAAATTAAAGATATAGAGTGTAAGTTAGAAAAACTTCAAAATGACAAAGAAGCGGCAATAGTAGATGAAAACTTTGTAAGAGCAGGTGAGATTAAGCAAGAAGAAAATCAGCTTAAAGAAGAACTTGCAAATGCAAAAGTAGAGTGGGAAACTCAACATACAAAATCCCAGTTAATTGTAAATGAAGAAGAGATTGCAGAAGTAGTAAGTAACTGGACACATATTCCGGTTAAAAGATTAGCAGAAGCTGAAGCTACGCGTCTTAAAAATCTTGAAGGTATACTTCACGCGCGTGTTATTGGTCAAGATGAAGCTGTTAAAGCTGTTGCAAGAGCAGTGCGCCGTGGTAGAGTAGGCCTTAAAGATCCAAATAGACCAATTGGTTCATTCTTATTCTTAGGTCCAACAGGTGTAGGAAAAACTGAGCTGACTAAAGCACTGGCTGAGGTTATGTTTGGTGATGAAAATGCTATGATTCGTATGGATATGAGTGAGTATATGGAAAAACACACAGTATCCAAGCTTATTGGTTCACCTCCAGGGTATGTAGGATATGAGGAAGGTGGACAACTTACAGAGAAAGTAAGACGTAAGCCTTATAGCGTTATTCTTTTTGATGAAGTAGAGAAGGCTCATCCAGATGTATTTAATATTTTACTTCAAATATTAGATGATGGACATATTACAGATTCTACAGGAAGACGTATAAACTTTAAAAATACCATTATTATTATGACCTCTAACTTAGGTGCTAGAAATATTATTGAACCTAAAAAAGTAGGTTTTAATAGTGTAGTGGATACAGAAAAAAACTATCAAGATATGAAGAAAAATGTAATGGAAGAAGTGAAGCGTCTATTTAGACCAGAATTCCTCAATCGTATTGATGAGACACTTGTATTCCATCCACTTACGGCGCAGCATATTAAAGAAATTGCAGAACTTATGATACGTGCGCTAGTAGAACGTATTACAAGAAATGTAGGTATTACATTAACCTTAACACAAGGAGCTATAGACTTCCTTGCTGAAAAAGGATATGACAAAGCTTATGGTGCTAGACCTTTAAGACGTACGATTCAAAGTCATATTGAAGATAAACTAGCAGATGAAATACTAGAAGGTCATATTCATGAAGGAGACAGAGTTTTGGTGGAATTCGAAAAAGATGCAATTGTACTGAAAAGACAATAATCCTATACTTTTTTGTGTAAATCATGTATAATACAAAGATAGAGATAGTCTTAATTTAATTTAGTGGAGGGTTTTAACAATGGCTGTTATTACAGAACTTATTCGTCTTAACGAGGATGGCACACTTAGTTTCGGAAACTATGAGTTACAAGAAAAAACAAAAGTAAATGATTTTGAAGTAGATGGACGTTTCTATAAAGCAAAATCATTCTATGAAGTAACAAAGCTAAAAAAAGATGGTGCACTTGTTTACGAATCATTACCTGGTACAACTGTACATCATTTTATGGTGACAGATGATGGCGTAAGCTTCGAAGTAGAAGGCAATAAAATGGCGCAAATTACTTTAGAAATACAGCCAAATACAGAGTATAAGTTAATGATAGATGATCTGCTTGTAGATCATGTCAAAACAAACCTTTCAGGTAAAGTTGTTTTTTCAGTAGAAGTAAATTCTACAGCAAAACATGTTATTCTTAAAAAAGTAGCTTAATCAAGGGGCTGTGTCATGCAGCCTCTTTTTAAATGCATGAAAATAGATTGATATAGATTAAAATTGGATAAAGTATTAAATAATATAAAAAAAGGAGCTTATAGGAATGGCAAAACTTAAGCAGGTATATATATGTCAAGAGTGTGGATATGAATCAGGAAAATGGATGGGCAAATGTCCGAGTTGTAATGAGTGGGGCAGTTTAGTTGAGGAAGTAGTAGAAGCTAAGAAGCCTTCTTTAACAGCACCGAGTTCAAGAGGAGCAGCAAGTAGCGCACCTGTAAAACTTAGAGATGTTAAAATAGAGAATGAAACCAGAACGACAACAGGTATGAAAGAACTTGATCGCGTACTTGGAGGAGGGATTGTAAAAGGATCTCTCATTTTAGTAGGTGGTGACCCGGGAATTGGAAAATCCACATTGCTTCTTCAAATTTGTGAAGAACTCGGTAATCAAAATAGACAAGTTCTGTATATCTCAGGAGAGGAATCCGTAGCTCAGATTAAAATGCGAGGAGAAAGATTAAATGTTCATACAGAGAATCTTAATCTTTTAGCAGAAACAAATATGAGTTTTATAGAAGCACATATAAAAAACACGAAGCCGGACCTTGTTATATTAGATTCTATTCAGACGGTTTATTGTGATGATATTACATCTGCGCCAGGAAGTGTGAGCCAGGTTAGAGAAGCAACTCATAAGCTAATGAACCTTGGAAAAGGCTATGGTATCACCATAATGATTGTAGGGCATGTAACAAAAGAGGGAGCACTAGCTGGCCCTCGTGTACTAGAACATATGGTGGATACAGTACTTTACTTTGAAGGGGAAAGGCATGCTTCATTTAGAATACTTCGTGCGGTAAAGAACCGTTTTGGCTCTACCAATGAAATAGGCGTATTTGAGATGCAAGATGTAGGGCTTAAAGAAGTCCTTAACCCTTCTGAAATTATGCTTGCAGGAAGGCCTATGGATGTTGCAGGATCTCTTGTAAGTTGCTCTCTAGAAGGGACAAGACCTATGCTTATAGAGGTACAGGCTCTTGCAAGTTTTACAAGTTTTGGGATGCCACGCCGTACAGCGACAGGTATTGATTATAACAGAATGGTTATTTTAATTGCAGTATTAGAAAAAAGAGCAGGTCTAGATATGGGGAATTATGATGTATATGTGAACTTAGCTGGTGGTATGCGTATTAATGAACCTTCTTTAGATCTTGCAGCAGCCCTTGCTATAGCATCAAGTTTTAGAAATACACCTATTGATCCCCATACTGTTGTATTTGGTGAAGTGGGTCTTACAGGCGAAATTAGAGGTGTAGCCATGGCTGAAAAACGTGTAGTAGAAGCGGCTAAATTAGGCTTTAAAACATGCATTATGCCGAAAGCTAATGTAGAAAAGTTACCATTTATAAAAGGTATTAAAGTAATAGGTGTCTCACATATAGGAGAAGCCCTAGAAGTCATTACAGTTAGATAAGCTGAAATGTGATAAGCTATTATTGCCTATAGAATGGTTAAAACACAGCGACTTTGACTAAAATCAGTCAAAGTCGCTGTGTTTTCTTAGTATATAGTACATTTAATGCCTTTTATAGCTATTTAATTGTGATGTAAATTCTACCCTCTTGTACATATCAGTCGTATAATAATGGGTGAGAGTAGTAAATGTACTGTCAGATTAACTAAAAATAATGTTTGAAATTGATTAAAAATACTAGTTTTGATTAAACTATTTTAAAATTATTGACCTAAATATGTAACGTATGTTATTTTAATAGTATAAATAGTTATTTTTTTAACATTTTTTATTTAATCTGGGAGGATAATATGGAAAGAGCATTTGAAAAAACAGTAGAAAGTCCTGTATCTGCTCCTGTAAGAGCAGAAGCAAATGAAGAAGCTGTTGTAGCAAGCAAATTTAGCTGGTCAGATCTTTACAAAAATGAAGACTGGTGGGCTATATGGCTTGGGTTTGCAGTAATTGCACTTGGATTTGTAAGCGTTGTAACAGGGAGCTTTACATTTAAAGGGGTAAAGGTTGCAACATGGGGAACAGCAGAGAATCCATCTGTATTACATGTATTAAGTGATGGAAAGTTTATATTAGGTGTAGGATTTACATTTATTGTTTTAGGACTATTATTTAGTATTGGTCTTAAAGTTATGGGGAAAAATCCTGTTAAATTTATAGGAGCTTTTGCAGGTGTCTTCTTATTATCATTATTTGCCTATACATTAGCAGCTCAAGTAACAATGAAGAACTACCTTGAATATGCTTTCTGGGCATTACTTATTGGTATGTTAGTATGTAATACAATCAAAACACCAAATTGGTTAAAGCCAGCTATTCAGACTGAGTTTTATATTAAAACAGGTCTTGTTATTATGGGGGCGGAAGTACTTTTCTCAAACATTGCAGAGTTTGGAATATATGGACTGGGCATTGCATGGCTTGTAACACCAGTAGTTATTATCTTTATGTGGTTATTCGGAACGAAGTTCCTTAAGATGACAAATAAAGCAATGGTTATGATTATTGCATGTGCAACATCAGTATGTGGTACATCAGCAGCTATTGCATGTGCGGCAGCTTGTAAAGGTAAGAAGAATGACTTAACTTTTGCAGTAGGTCTTTCACTTATCTTCACAGTTGTTATGATGGTAGCTATGCCATTTGTTTGTAAGTGGTTTAATCTTGATCCAATGATTGGTGGGGCTTGGATTGGTGGTACAGTTGACTCAACTGGTGCAGTAGTACTTGCAGGTGAAGCACTTGGTCCAATTGGTGGGCAAGTAGCAGCACTTGTAAAAATGATTCAAAATATCTTAATCGGATTTATTGCTTTTGCAGTAGCAATCTTCTTTACAACAAAAGTAGATAAAACTGGTGATAATAAAGTAGGTATTTCAGAAATTTGGCATCGTTTCCCTAAATTCATTATTGGGTTCATTTTAGCTTCAGTTGTATTTTCATTCTTAGTGGAACCAGCATTTGGTACAGAAACAACAAAAGCTATTATTAAATCACTTAGTGGATTTAAAGGATGGTGTTTCTGCCTTGCATTTATGAGTATCGGCCTTGAAACAAACTTTAAAGAAATGGCATCTCAGCTTCAAGGGGGTAAACCACTTACACTTTACGTTGTTGGACAGACATTCAATTTAGTACTTACATTATTTGTAGCATGGTTATTACTTAGTGGATTATTCTTACCAATTCCAACTATTGTAGCTTAGAGTTTACGGGGGGTAAAGTCATGAAGCGAATGCAAATGGTAAAGGTTTTAAATGTAATAGCACTTATAGTATTCATTGTTATTATAGGTGCAGCATTATATATTATGAAGAATGATATTGGACTTATAGATGGACTTAATTTTGGACCAGGTTCTTACTATTATAGTGATATACCAGGTTGGGAGAAATATTTCTTTACACATAAGTATGCGCATTCTTTAAGCCCTATATTTATAGTAGGATTTTTTGCTGGATGGGGATTCTTATGCTGGAAAGCGTGGATTTATTTAGATAGAAAGCTTAAGTAAAAAATAGGAATTAACCATATTCTGTAATAGGATGGGGGTAAGGCGTTCGTGAGTATAGCTGCTATAGATAGACTCGGGAATGGTACCCCTATTTTTATTTGTCTGCTATAGAATATAAAAACCGTTTCCTTGTTATAGGGAAACGGTTAAATGATTAAAAGGAAAGAAGAATATTATGAGCAGCTTTAACTTCTTCACCGTTTGTCTGATAAATAATGCTTTCATCAATACTTGGTAAGCCCATATAGACTTCAGGGTTTTTATAAAGAGATTCAGAGGGGCGAAGTGTTTTGGCTGAAAGATGGATACTTTTAGCCCCTGTTTCTTGAAGGATAAGCTCTAGATTCTTACTAGATACACCTGCACCCGGCATAATGTCAATACGGCCATCGGCCTTTTGAATAAGTTCTTTAAGCAGTGTACGCCCTTCATAGGCTGTAGCTTTCTGACCTGAAGTTAAAATAGTGTGAAAGCCTAGATTGATAGCGTCTTCTAAAGCATTAAAAGGATTACGACATACATCAAAGGCACGATGAAGTGTAAGGTGCATATCGCCAGCTAAGTCAATAAGTTCTTTAAGTCTAGGAACATCTAAATCACCTTCAGGTGTTAACATACCAAGTACAACACCATCTACAAGGTGTTCTTTACATGTTACAATATCACGTTTCATTTGTTCAAACTCTAAGTCAGAGTATACAAAGTCACCGAAACGAGGGCGAATAATGGCATAAGCCGGGATAGATACAAGAGATTTCACCATGCCTATAAGACCTGTACAAGGTGTAACACCTCCGATCATAAGGTGACCACATAATTCAATGCGTGTTGCACCATTTTTTTCAGCTATAAGAGCAGACTCAGCAGAATCAATACAAATTTCTAGATTAAAATCTTTCATTATAAACCTCTTTCTTTTGTAAAATACTTATTTGAAATAGTATAGCGTACGTATAGAGGGATTTTCAAGGAGAAGGGGGGATTTTGTAAGTAGTAGGATTTTAAATATGATATAATAATATATAACTATATAAGATGGAGGGGAAGAATGAATATACGACCAAGGGCAGCAGCGATTATATTAAATAATAAGCAAGAATTGCTTCTATTAAGACAGCAAAATCCAGAGACAGGGTTTGAATGGTGGACACTTCCTGGAGGAGGGATGGAGCCAGAGGAAAGTGTTATTGATACAATAGTAAGGGAAGTAGCAGAGGAGTGTAATACTAAATGTAGGCCAATTAAACTTATTTATATGAGTGAGTATGTAGATTATACAATAGATACACATCATTTAGGTATGTTCTTTTTAACGAAAGTAGAAGATGAAAGTACTATAAAAGCTGGGTATGATCCAGAAGTAGAAGTACAGTATATTAAAGAGTGTCGTTTTGTTTCAAAAGAAGAAATTCAAGCTTCCAAAATTCCTATTTTTCCTCCAGTATTCAAAGAACAATTTTGGGAAGACTTAAAAAACGATTTTAAAGATTATGAAGTATATCATAGAGGCATGATTACTGAAAAATAATATGGAAATTAATACCAATTATTCACAAAATGTGGATAAAGTGTGGATAAGTATAAAAAAAGCGTCTTAAAAACACTAAAAAAGTTTTTAAGACGCTAAAAATTACTTTAAGGAATAGTTACCAAGAAGATTTGTGCGTGTTTTTTCATTTTCGAGTACAGAAGAAAGAGAAATACCTAAAGTATTAGCAATTGCTGCAAGATAAAAAAGAACGCGCCCCATTTCTTTTTCAATAGCTTCATTGCATTCAGGGCAAGGGTAACCTTCTATATGTGTACTGAGAAGAGATTTAAGTTCTTCTGGTGAAGTAATGTGTGCAAAATCAAGTTGTTGTTTGATAATATTCATTTTAATACAGCCACAAGTAGTAGCTGATTTTGAAAGGGTACGGTTAAGACGTGCAGAAGCATCTTGTAATTTTGTCATTTGATCTAAAATGCTTTTGTTGCGTAAAACTAAATCATCTATAAAATTTTGGAACTGTTCAAGTTCACTTGTTTCTACCATTTATATCACTCCTATTTCCCCTATGTTTGAATTTGATAGGTAGAGTATAACACAAGTGGGAATATTTTGAAAGTTTCAAAGTTGAAATGGATGAAAAAACCAAAAAAAACTATACAAAGTTTTAACGAATTTATGTTATAATACTACATTGTACAGAAAAAGGACAGAATAAATAGTAAAGAGGTATGATATGAAATTAAGTTTTGAGTTCGAAGGAACAAAGATCAATTATGACCTAACATACAAAAAAAGATCGAGCATTGCTATACAAGTAGAAGAAAATGGAGAAATTAAAGTACTTGCACCAGTAGGGACACCTATTTTTAGTGTTGTAGATAAAGTAAAAGGAAATGCAGATTGGATTTTAGGAGAGCTTTTACGTATCCAGCGTGCAAAAGAATATGCAAACCATTGTATGTACTTAGGTAAAAATTATGGTATTGAATTCGTAGAAGATGAAACAAAAGAGAAAGCAGTTGTTAAACTTGTAAGAGGTAAGTTTGTTGTAGAAGGACAAAACATTACAAAAGAAACAATGATGCTACCACTTTTAGAATGGTACATAGCTAAAACTTTAAGTAAGCTTAAAGAGCGTGTAAAAATTTACGGTGAGCACTTTGAGAAAATGCCAAAGAAAGTAGATGTTAAAGTACTTCAAAGCAGACTTTGGTATATAGAAGAAGATACAATTACTTTTGATGTTAATATCGGGGTAGGCCCAGTATCTTTAATTGATAGTGTACTTGTAGAATCACTTTGTAGATTTAATGGTATTGAAGACAGCAATACTGTACTTGCAAAAATTGTTCCAGAATCAGCACAAGCTAGAGAATGGGTTAATGTAAATAAAGATCGTTTTATTTTTAAATAATACCCTAATAGGGTATTATTTTTTTTCTAGGATAGGAAAGAAGGAGAAGTATTCCCTGCATCTTTAAGAGATGCTCAGGTGAGTGTAGTTCTCACTGCCAAAGGAAGGAATATATAAATAATAAGAGTCTATGTATAAATGTATTTAGGATAAGAAAGATCGTAAGAATTTTAAAGAAAAATTTATTAAAGTTAGACTTAAATGTTGCGGAAATAAATTTATAATAAATAGTTGACATTCATATATAGATTTAGTATACTTCTAAAAGTCAGCGGCGGGCGCTGCTGAAACAAGTAAGAAATTGTACTTTGAAAACTAAACATAATCGAAAAATAGATTTAAACTTATCAAATTTTAAATCTACAATTTAACCGATATAACTTATTCTTAAATTTAACGAGAACAAGGCAAAACAATGTTTACATTGTTAGGTCAAGCTACTAAGAGCGTAGAGTGGATGCCTTGGCACCGAGAGCCGATGA
>OBXC01000542.1_pt1 | contig 28505 bp, 30 predicted proteins | sample 1538111 | NCBI WGS metagenome assembly OBXC01 (sample SAMEA2580137, study PRJEB22360) | human gut metagenome | biome: human gut; feature: human-associated habitat; material: faeces | place: Denmark | collected 2008/2010
TGAGTATCTTTGAATATGATCAGGAAAAGCATATACGGATGGAACGTGAAGAGGCATGGGAAGAGGGACGACGCGAGGGCGAAGCTGATGGTTTACGGAGAGGCAGAGAAGATGGCATTCGTGAGGGAAGAGAATCTGGTCTTCGTGAAGGAGAAGAAAACACCAAACGGATTTTTAAGTTAGCGCAGGCAGGAAAGACTCCAAAGGAGATCGCCGAAATATGTGAAGTCAGTGTGGAGAAAGTGCAGCATATTTTGGAATAGGCTGCTACCCAAAGCGAACACTGGTTTAAAAGTGTTCGCTTTGGGTATTCACATTTTGTAAATTTCAGATTAGGTAGCACCGGAGAGGAGCTGACGCTGCTTCTCTCCGGCACTGCGATGTATGTTCATATGTTCAGCTTACTACTTGATGATGTTTAAATCCCCGGTATGCGAAAGGAATCAGAATGATACAGAGGCAGAGTGCAGCGACCGGCATCATCACATACGGAGGTATAACGACACCGGCAATTTCATAAGGGATCATGGAAAATATATAATCATACTGCATCATATTTGCCGGCATCAGATGGAAGAGCAGGTAACCAAGAAGCGGGTATGCCGACACTTTGACGAACATCGGGACGCATAAGAGCAGTACCGACAGTATGATCACGCCAAATGCCGACTTCATTCTGGAAGAGAAAAACATGGTCAAAGCGGACATACACATGCAGGCAAAAAATACGCAGATACTTTGTAAAAGCGCAGCTTGTTTCAGCGTGAGCGGATAAGGAAACAGGGCGTCGTAGATTTGTACATTGGCATTGCCGCCGTCGAATCCAAATGTCAGCATGGATTGAACATAAGACTGCAGAGTGATGAGCAGCGTGACGATCCCGGTCATCGAAAATCCGGTAAAGAATTTAGCTTTGATCAGTTTTCCTTTTCCATATCGGGCGCTTAGGAGCAGCTGATCTGTATGGTTGGAGTATTCTCCGGCAAAAAGCGGAGCCAGACAGATCGCCATGACAAATGCAGCCATCACACCGGAGGTTGCCATGATCGTCATAAAACGGGTATAGCCGTCGGAATAAGAGAAAATCCATGGTTCTTTCACTTCCGCAGAGTACTGCATCATAACTTCTTTGGCATTTTCACTGATCGGCGCATTTTCAATCTGTTTGGTCATACAAAGTTCGCGGATCTCGTAGAACTGTTCTGCGCGTGCCGGATCCAGTGTTCCCATTTCCGGTGCGCCGAAACGGACGTTGGGCGTGTCATACACCTGCCTTGCCAGACTATAAATGGAGCTGTATTTTCGGGCATTTTTTTGATATTCCTCCGTACTCTGATAAACAGCGGCAGAATCCGGTATTGTCTGATAGGCATCTGCCGTCTCCATTAATAATTTATCGCCCAATATTCTGCCGGATAATTCCCGTGCGTATGCACGGTCTTTTTTCATAGCCTCCGCATTTGACTCAAAAAGTTCCCCCTCAATATAGTAGCTTCCCATCAACGTGCCCCAGATTGAGAAGACAGAGAGGAACAACGTCAGCAGGAGCGCAATTTTTACGGAACGTTTTCCGAGGATTTTACGATATTCAAAACTAACCAGTGTCCAAAATTCTTTCATTGTTCTGCCTCCTCCTGAAAATAATATAAATAAAGGTCTTCAAGTGTCGGTTCTGCGGATACGGCATTTTCCAGGGGAATGGTGTCGCTGATCACCCGTAAAATGATGTCTTTTCCGCTATTACGCAGATTGATCACCGTATGCTCGGTACAGAGTTGTTCGGCATCTGTTTCCGGAACGCGGCACTCCCAGATTTTCCCGTGGATCGTCCGGATGATCTCGTCGCGGCTTCCCTGGTGGAGGATCTGTCCGTCTTTCATCATCAGGATTTCTCCGGCGATATATTCCACATCGGATACGATATGTGTGGATAAAAGTACGATCCTGTCTTGACCAAGGCGGGAGATCAGATTGCGAAATTTTACGCGCTCTTTTGGATCCAGTTCGGCGGTAGGTTCGTCCAGGATCAGGATCTTGGGATCATTTAACAATGCCTGCGCGATCCCCAAACGCTGTTTCATTCCGCCGGAGAGTGTTTTGATCTTTCGTTTTGACTCTTTCTCCAACGAAACCAGTCTCAGGAGACTGGCGGTACGTTCGCAGGCAGGATTTTTGGGAAGTCCCTTGAGTGCGGCGAGATACATCATAAAATCCTGTACGCGAAAATCCGGATAATATCCGAAGTTTTGCGGAAGATAGCCGAGCACATCCCGGTAGGCTTCCTGCCGGACGTCAATGCCGTCATACGTGATCTCACCGGAGGTTGGAGTCATGACGCCGCAGATCATTCGCATCAGCGTTGTTTTTCCGGCGCCGTTTGCTCCGAGCAGTCCGTAAACGCCGCTTTTCATCCGCAGGGAAATTCGGTCGCATGCTATTTTATTTCCGTATTGTTTGGTTACCCGGTTTAAATATAATTCCATAGTGATTGTTCCCCTTTCGTGATCGTCAGTGTATGAAGAGCAGCTGTCCTTTGCGTGCTGACGATAAGAGTTCTTTACCTTGTTTCAGCAGAAAGCAGACAGAAGCCAGACAAAGGATTTCCCAGACCGGGAGCAGATCCGGGTGGTAAAAATATGCTCCGGAACTGCCGGCGAGATCATGCGCGATACTGATAAAAGCAGACGCGGCAGCACAGAAATATATGGATTCATTTCGCGGCGTTCTTCTTATGATCCAGAGAGAAAGTGCGGCAGTCATGGTACATGGTGTAATCAGATAAAGCACGGTCCTGAGCAGATAAAATTCGGACTGTGTGCTGACGATTCCGATAATAATGCCTAAAATAAGGAAATCGACCATTCCGAAAATGAGGAAGCGAGCCATCAATATATGGGAAAGACTGTATTTACAACTCATTTCCAGTTCGACCATATTCCATTGCGTGGATCTGGCAAATTCTGTAGTTGTGATCAAAGTCAGAAACGGCAGCAATGCAGCGGTTTTCCAGCACACGCCATCGGAAGCGAATCGGACAATCCCGATACATGCGAGCAGGATGAAAATGGAAAAAATCCAGGTACGTTTCCGGACATATTGAAGCTGTGTAAAGAAAAATCCCCGCGGATCTAATTGCGGGACAGGCATTGTCTTTAAAAATGCTTCTTTTCGTTTGGGAGCAGGAGCGGCGAACGCAAGGGTAAGTTCGTGGCTCCAGTCTTTTTTTCGCATCTGTTTCATGAAAAATCCTCCTTTCGTAGTCGTTTTTTCAAATGTTCCAGCGCAGTTTTTGTCTTTCGATAGACTGCAAAACGGGACAGTCCGGTAATTTCGGAGAGTTCGCTGACCGTCAGTTCATTGACATAACGAAGAAGCAGGAGTTCCTGTTCATCCTCGGGCAGCACATGCAATGCCTGACGGATAACAAGCGTCAGTTCGGTTTGTTCGATCATCCGGTGTTGGGCGACATCCTCCAGAGCGTCTTCCGGGAGTTCTTTTTCCCTGTCAAAAGTCCGCAGCCGAAAATGGTCTGTACATAAATTTCTTGCGATCGTATACAAGTACGGAAGTTGTTTTCCGATTTCAGAATAAGAAGTCTGTGAGAAAAAGCGAAGAAAAGTTTCCTGCGTCAGATCTTCTGCAAGCATGGCATTTTTTACTTTGTGATAACAATAGCGGTAGATTTTATCATATTGATCGCGGATCTCGATCGCCATAGAGGAAACCTCCTTTCATAAGGAATAACGGATCGAAGGCAGTGCATGTGCGAAAAAAGTATAAAAATACAAGCAGCAACTCTTTTTTCAGAATTGCTGCCTGTGTTTCGCTGGAAAGCACGAGTGAAAAATTCAGTTATGTCTATTTCCGGTAGGCGAATTTCGGGAGTCCCTCCACGGTCGGAACGGTGACTTCTCCCAGGATCAGCGGCGCGGCATAACGGATGAAATCGTCTTTGATATCGGAACCGTCTTTTGAGATCCATTCAAGCGGAACTGTTTTTTCCTGATTGCAGATCAGATTGACGTCTTCCATTACATAGTCAATGCAGTAATCACCGGAAGCGGGTTGAGAGCGGCGAAATGCGATCATCTTTCCGGTAGCGCCCTCGACCGCACATTTGACGCCGTAGGCGCCGGAAGCGATGGCTTCTTTCTGGTCTGTTTTAGAGAGCATGGAAGAAGAGCAGCGCTGGCAGACGTTTAATTCGATCGAGCGGACTTTGACACCGATCCGGTCCTTAACGAGATTTTCCAGATATTTTCCGGAACCGGTGAGCATTTTGTGTCCGAATGTATCGACGCCGACGTCGCTGGCAAGTTCACAGACAAACGTGCCGTTGCCGTCGTTGATCCCCTCGGAGATGCAGACAACCAGGTTTGGCGTGTGTTCCAGTGAAGCTTTTACTTTTTCGATAAATGCGTCCGGATCAAATGCGACTTCCGGCAGATAGATCAGAACCGGATTGTCGCCGTCAAATTTGCGGGCGAGTACGCTTGCCGCGGTCAGCCATCCGGCATGACGTCCCATGATCTCGACGATCGTCACGGATTTTTTGTTGTCGTAAACGGATGCGTCGACGGCGATCTCACGAACGGTGGACGCAACATATTTTGCGGCGCTTCCGAATCCCGGCGTATGATCGGTGAGCACGAGATCGTTGTCGATCGTTTTCGGGATTCCGATGAACCGGATGTCGCTTTCGATCGTTTCCGCATAGCGGGAAAGCTTGCTGACTGTGTCCATGGAATCGTTGCCGCCGATATAGAAAAAGTAGCCGATATTTTTGGCTGCAAATTTTTCAAACAACTCCGGATAGACCGGATCGTTCAAATCTTCCGGCAGCTTGTAGCGGCAGGATCCGAGGTAGGATCCGGGAGTTGTTTTGATCAGTTCCAGTTCGCCGGACTGTTCCAGCGGTTTCATATCCATGATCTGATCGTGCAGGAATCCCTCGATTCCGTTGATCATTCCGTAGACCGTTCCGAGTGTGTCTTCGCGGTTCAGTGCTTCATATACAACGCCGTACAGACTGGCATTGATGACCGCAGTCGGTCCGCCGGACTGTCCGACAATTACATTTTTCTTCTGCATGAAAAGTTCCTCCGTTTTGTTTGAATTTGAAACTCTACTTATCTTAACATGGGAAAATGGGACTGGCAAGGCGGAAAGTTCATTGACGGAAGAAACGTGTGGCATGTGTCGCGATATTTGCGAAGTGAGTACCGGAGATGGCTTCGGAGGACTTTGGGTGCATTTTCAGGGCATTTTCAGAGGAAAACTGGCGGCAGGATCCGGAACGTGGTACAATAAAGGCAATTTCAAAAATCAGTAGGAGGGAGACAATATGTCTGGTATTGGATTAAAGGTAAGAGCGGAATTTCAAAAAGGAGATGATATCCGGGATGCGGGACTTACAACGCCGGATTTCGTAGAGCGTACGGATGATATTTTATATGGAGGGGATCCGAAATGGCAGGTGCTGGATCTGTATCGTCCGAAAAACAGAACAGGGGAAAAGCTTCCGGTGATCGTCAGTATCCACGGCGGCGGCTGGGTATACGGCGATAAGGAGCGCTATCAATATTACTGCATGAGTCTTGTGGAACATGGATTTGCGGTGGTGAATTTTACTTATCGTCTGGCGCCGGAATTTCAGTTCCCGGCGGCTTTGGAAGATACGAATCTTGTGGCAGCGTGGATCATGGAGCATGCGGAACAATACCAGTTGGATACGGAGCATATTTTCGGAGTGGGAGATTCGGCGGGTGCGCATATGCTCGGGCTTTACGCATCGATCTGTACCAATGCGGAATATGCCGCGCAGTATGAATTTCGGGTACCGGACGGATTTGCATGGAAAGCGGTTGCCTTGAACTGCGGCGCTTATCAGATCACGGTAAGCGGAGAGGAACAGGATCTGACAGGGATGTTGATGTCGGAACTGCTTCCGGAGAAAGGAAGTGCGGAAGAATTAGAGAAGATCAATGTGATCGCTCATGTGACAGAGTCATTTCCGACGGCATTTGTGATGACGTCCAACGGGGATTTCCTGAAAAATGATGCGCCTCTGTTGATCCAAAAGCTGATGGAATGTCAGGTGCCGCATGTATTTCATTTTTACGGAGACAAGGATACGACACTGTATCATGTATTCCATCTGAATATGAAGACAAAGATCGCGGCAGAATGTAATAAAGAAGAGTGTGATTTTTTCGGAAAATTTTTATAGGGTTGGAAAACCGGGCGATTTAGAGTATAATGCATCCATAGCGTCGGTGTACAAGGGGGAAACTGGCGGTAGCAGACAGAAGCAAGAACACGGAGGAGAAACAAAAACAGCTATGAAATATATTACATTTGCGATTCCATGTTATAACTCAGAAGAATATATGGAGCATGCGATCAATTCGATCCTGCCTGCGGGAGAGGATGTGGAGATTCTTGTCGTCAATGACGGTTCCAAAGACCAGACGGCGGAGATCGGGAAACGGTATGAAGCGATGTACCCGGGGATCGTCCGGGTGATCGATAAGGAAAACGGCGGTCATGGAGATGCGGTCAACGCAGGGCTTTCGCAGGCGTCCGGCGTGTATTTTAAAGTGGTGGACAGCGACGACTGGGTGGATGAAGAGGCGCTCATGAAGATCCTGAACAAAGTCAAGGAATTTGTCCGGACAGAATCGGTTGTGGATATGATCATTTCCAATTATGTTTATGAAAAAGTGGGAATGGAGCATAAAAAAGTGATCCATTACCGGAACGTACTCCCTCAGAATGAAGTGTTCCGCTGGGATGACATCGGCAGTTTTCATCTGGATCAGTATATTTTGATGCATTCGGTGATCTACCGTACGGAAATGTTGAAACTCTGTCAGTTAAAGCTTCCGAAGCATACGTTTTATGTGGACAATATTTATGTGTATTATCCGTTGCCGCATGTACGGACGCTTTATTATATGGATGTGGATTTTTACCGCTATTTTATCGGAAGAGAAGATCAGTCAGTCAATGAAAAAGTGATGATCGGTCGTGTGGATCAGCAGATTTTTGTGACAAAGACGATGATCTCAATGTATGAGCTGCGTCTGGTCCCGAGCAAAAAACTTCGGAAATATATGATCAATTATCTGGCGATCATGATGACAGTTTCATCGATCTTGTGTATCCGGTCGAAAGATAAAGAGAATCTGGAAAAGAAAAGGGAACTTTGGAAATATTTGAAAAAGAAAGATTACAAAACATATTTTAAAATCCGTCACGGTATTCTGGGACAGACGATGAACCTGCCGGGAAGATCCGGGCGAAAAGTTTCGTCGATGGCATACAGCGTCGCAAGAAGGATCATCGGCTTTAATTAAATTTCCAATGATAACAGAAGTTGGATGAAAGCATATTTTATCAGCCATGGCACATACTACTTTAGAAGAAGATTTCAAAAAAAGGAGTATGTGACATGGCTGTTCATTTTGAAGAAAGTAAAACGAAAGAAAATCTGATGCGCGCGTTTGCAGGAGAGAGTCAGGCGAGAAACCGCTATACGATCGCCGCAGAGCGTGCGCGGCGCGCGGGGATGGATACGATCGCAGAGATATTTTTGTATACGGCGGATCAGGAGCGGGCGCACGCGGAACGTTTCTATGAACTTTTGAAAGAGGAAGCGGGAAAAACAATTTTTATCGACGGTGGTTATCCGGTAGATCAGCAGGAAAATCTTGCAGACTTGCTGAAAGCGGCAGAGCATAATGAAAAGGAAGAATTTGAGGAGATTTACCCGGCATTTGCAGAGATTGCGAAACAGGAGGGATTCTTTGAGGCGGCATCGGCATTTCTGCAGATCGCGGAGATCGAACATGTGCATCAGAAACGATTCGGGAAAGTGGCGAAGATGCTTCAGACAAATCAGTATTACGCGGGAGAGGAGCCGGAAAAATGGATCTGCACAAACTGCGGATATATCCATGAGGGAAAACAGGCGCCGAAAGTATGTCCGGTCTGCCGTCATGAGCAGGGAGATTTTCTGCCATATGAATTTGCACCATACCGTGTGGATTCCTAACCGCATACAGGATAAGGAATGGTCAAAGTGTACAAAAAATAATGAAAATTTAAAAATAGATTGACAAATGCGTCAGTCTATTTTTATAATAAGAATAACGTTAACGTACACGGCATAAAAAACGGAATAGAAAGAAGGAGGAGACGACATGACAATCTATGTAAATATCGCGGCAGCAAGAGAAGGCGACGGCAGTAAAGAAAGACCGTTCAAATCGATCAATGAAGCGGCGCAGGCAGCGAAACCGGGTGATGAAGTACTGGTAGCGCCGGGCATTTACCGGGAATATGTGGATCCGAAAAATGCGGGAACCGAAGAGGCAAGGATTACATATCGGAGCGAACAGCCGTTGGGAGCGGTGATCACCGGAGCGGAAGAAGCGAAAGGATGGGAGCATTACAAGGAGAATGTGTGGGTTCTCCGTGTAGACAACGGTGTATTCGGCGCTTATAATCCGTATACGACATATGTAGGCGGCGACTGGTATTTTGCTCCGGTCGTGCGGCATACGGGCGCGGTTTATCTGGATGACCGTCAGCTTTATGAGACGGAGTCCTTGGAAGAATGTATCAAAGGGGAAGTGTATGCGCCGTCCTGGGAACCGGAGTATTCTGTTTATAAATGGTATACCGAACAGGATGCAAACGAAACAGTGATCTATGCGAATTTCCAAGGAAAGAATCCGAATGAAGAAAAGGTGGAGATCAATGTCCGCCGGAATTGTTTTATGCCGTCAAAAACGGGAGTCGGTTATATCACGGTCAGTGGATTTGATATGAATAAGGCTGCGACGACATGGGCGCCGCCGGCAGCTTTTCAGGATGGTCTGATCGGACCGCACTGGTCAAAGGGCTGGATCATCGAGGACTGCGAGATCAGCAACAGTAAGTGTTCCGGTATTTCTCTTGGAAAATATTACGATCCGGAAAATGATCATTACTTTACAAGAAAACATGTGAAGAGCCCGACACAGATGGAGCGTGACGCTGTCTGCCGCGGACAGTATCATGGCTGGGTAAAGGAGAAAGTCGGAAGTCATATTGTGCGCCGATGTCACATTCATCATTGCGAGCAGACCGGAATCGTAGGAAGAATGGGATGCGTATTTAGTCTGATCGAGGATAACCATATCCACAATATCAATAATATGCAGCAGCTTGGCGGCGCGGAGATTTCCGGTATCAAACTGCATGCGGCGATCGATGTTGTGATGAGACGGAATCATATCCACCATTCTACGATGGGAATCTGGTGTGACTGGCAGGCACAGGGAACCCGGATCTCCCAAAATCTTCTGCATGACAATCATGCGCCGGAAAATACACCGCAGGCAGCAGGATGCATGATGAGTCAGGACGTATTTGTGGAGGTAGGACACGGTCCGACATTGATCGACAACAACGTAATGCTCTCTAAAGCATCCGTCCGGATCGCGACAGAGGGCGTGGCATGTGTACACAATCTGATCGCAGGTGCATTTACTGCGGTAGGAAACGGAACGGACATGAATGTAAACGGCGTCAATCAGCCGCGTTACACACCATACCATATCCGCCATCGTACGGAGGTTGCGGGATTTATGACGATTCTTCACGGCGATGACCGCTTCTACAACAATATTTTTGTACAGAAATATCCGGTAAAAGAAGTGGAAGTGAAAGAGGATATGGGATTTATGATGGCGGATAATCAGGTAGTCGGCACGGATGTGTTTGATGAATATCCTACATATGACGAATGGATCAGTTGGTTTGAGATGGATAAACCGGCGGATATGATGAAAATGACAGAATATCATTTTGCACATTTGCCGGTATGGGTAAACGGAAACGCTTATTTCAACGGAGCGAAAGCATGCAAAAATGAGAAAGAAAATCTGATCGATGAAAAGAACGAAGTGACGCTGGAACTGGTGGAAGAAGATGGAAGTTATACATTGAAAACAAATGTATACGAGTTCCTGAATGAGTTCAGAAGCGGTATGATCACAAGTGACGTTCTCGGGTATGCGTTCGAGCCGGAGCAGAGATTTGAGAATCCGGACGGAACGGCGATCACATTCGATACGGATTATCTTGGAGAGCATCGCGGGCTTTCCGTGATGCCGGGACCGTTTGCATCGGCGGAAGCAGCCGGAAAACAGCTCTGGTAGGAACGGAAAAACAAAGAAATGAGTGGGGAGACAGAGAACGTGGCAGCGCCGGGGAAACCCGGCGCTGTTGCTTTCTAATTATGTAGTGGAATAGAAAAGCATGATAAAAGTGTAAGTATGCAAAGACGAAAAAAGAAGTAGGAGAAAAACAAATGGAAAAAAATTTTATGAGTAGTAAAGAGAAAAATATAACTTTTTATCAAGTATGGGAATGGATACAAAAGAATAGAGCGAATCAGAAGAAAATACGGAGGATAGAAAAGAGCCGGAAAATGAGAATAAAATGCGTGATCTTATAATAATAACTTTGACAGGAATTTTTATATTACTAGTGGTTATTCTCTGGTGTCCGTATCATTATGGGGAAGAAAACGTAAAAAATCAAATGTTTTTTTCAGTCACACAAATTAACGGAGTTGATTATGCAGTAGTCATGTCAGATGGGGAAAGTGTAGTTCTAAAAAAATGTAAAGAAGAGAATGGTATTTTGAAAATTTTCAAAGGGGGATCAAGAAAAGAAAATTGTAATGGGCTATGGATAACCGAAAAACAATTTAAGGGTAATGAGATTGTTGAGGCAGAATGGGAGGAATAAGTATTATTCCAAGATTAGAAGAATAGGCGCTTGTTTTGTTCATAAACTATATAAAGTCAAACCATCAGGATTTTATATGAGTCAGAAAGCGGAGAATTTATTAAATCTTGCCTTGGACGCGACCGAGGCAGAGCGTGAAAAATCATTGGAGTTGGATGTCGGGTATAATCCGATCGATAGGGAATGGGATTTGATCATCAAATATTCAGGTACATTAGAAATGGTGAGGGCACTTGCCGTATCTGTGACAGAACTGGCGAATCGGTATGCGGTGATCACAATCCAAGAATCGAAGATCGATGCGTTGACACGGCTGTCGGAAGTGGATTTTATTGAAAAACCAAAGAGATTATTTTTTCAGGTGAGGAACGGAAAGAGAGTTTCCTGTATCGATGAGGTACAGAAAACTCCTTTTTCTGTTTGGCGAAAAATAGCACCCAGCGAGCAGGCTGAGGAGCGGGGTGGAAACTCAAATCTTTATGGAAACGGTATTTTGGTCGGTGTTGTGGACAGTGGGATCGATATTACGCTTCCGGACTTCCGCTATCCGGACGGGACGACCCGGATCCGGGCGCTTTGGGATCAGTCTATTCCGGGAAATCCGCCGGATGGATATGCGATAGGAACAGAATATACACAGGCGCAGATTAATGTAGCATTGGCGGTTGAGAGCAGGGAAGAACGGGAACAGATGATTCCAAGCATGGATATTTCGGGACATGGAACGGCTGTTGCGGGAATTGCAGCCGGAAGCGGAGAATATCAGGGCGTGGCACCGGCAAGTGAGTTGATCGTTGTCAAGATGGCAAGTCCGAGGGCGGATGGATTTCCAAGGACAACAGAATTGATGCAGGGAGTAGATTATGCGATCAAGAAAGCGGTGGAGTATCAAATGCCGATTGTAGTTAATTTGAGCTTTGGAAATACATACGGTTCGCATGACGGCACCTCTTTGATCGAACGATTTTTAGATGACATTTCAAATTATTGGAAAAATGTAATTTGTGTCGGGAGTGGAAATGAGGGAAACAGCGCGGGGCATACGAGCGGCAGTCTTGCGGAGATGCAGGAGGAGGCGGTTCAGTTAGGTGTACAGATGAATGAGCCGGCACTTAATGTACAGATTTGGAAATCCTATGTGGATGAAGTAGACATTTCTATTCAAAATCCATCCGGTGTGCGTGTGGGGCCGATTCGGGAAAATCTGGGAACGCAAAGATTTGTGATGGGGAATACGGAAATCTTGCTTTATTATGGAGAACCGAGTCCTTATAGTGTGCGGCAGGAGATTTTCTTGGATTTTCTCCCGAGGCAATCTTATGTTGATGCCGGCGTATGGCAGATCATTCTGACCCCGAGGCATATCGTAGAGGGCGGATATCAGATGTGGCTTCCAAGTCAGGGTGCGCTCAATGTGGGGACGGCCTTTTTGTTTCCGGTCAGCCGGACGACGCTTACGATCCCGTCCACAGCATCCCGCGTGGTGACCGTGGGCGCGTATGATCCGCTGACATTTACTTATGCAGATTTTTCTGGTCGGGGACCGGCAGAGGGGCAGGAGGGGGCGGCGGCTTTTAAACCGGATCTTGCGGCGCCGGGAGTTCGGATCATGGCTCCGGAAGTTGAGGGCGGTTATGCAGAGGTTACGGGAACGTCTTTTGCGGCGCCGTTTGTGACAGGAAGCGCAGCGCTTTTGATGGAGTGGGGAATCGTAAAGGGGAATGATCCTTATTTGTATGGGGAAAAAGTGAAAGCATATTTAAGGAGAGGAGCGAGACCGCTGCCGGGGGAAGCGGAATATCCGAATGACCAGGTGGGGTATGGATATCTTTGTCTAGCACAAAGTTTTCCTAAGAAATAAAGTAAAATCACAAAATACTGTTGATATGATGAAAGTTTAATAAAAAAATATTGCCGTATAATTGTTTAGAGATATTGAAGATAATAATAATATATAGTATAATTTTATTATACAAATAAAAAGTTAAAATCAAACAAATAAAACTGAAATTAACAAACAAAATGATAAAATTGAACAAAGGGGATTGGATGAAATGAAAATATCAACAGCTGAGATTAAAATGTTAATAAAAGAATGTGTTAGGCAGGGAGGAATGCATACTGCACCAGATTTTAAAGAGTATATAGCAGCGAATAGTGGGAAAGATGTCACACGTGGACAGATATCTGGGGCAATATCTCAGTTAGTTGATACGAAAGAAATTGTAAGAGTTGGGCGTGGTTTATATGCAAAGGATATGAAGGTGACTATAAATAAAAAGAAAAATACAGATAATGAAGCAGAGGATACATTAAAGATACAAATATATAATACCTTGGTTAAAGTAGAGAAAGAATTAGCAACAACAATCAGTTCGATTGACATTTGGGAGTTAAATGGTGAAAATTTTGAAATTGTGACAAAAATGCGTGAATTAAAAGATACTATAGAAGGAATAAAGGCGCAATGTAAATAAAATATTATATAGGAACATGATCAATATTTTAAGAAATTATCTGCATAGAATTTGAAGAGAAACTAATTGATAAACCAGAAAATGGTGAGAAATTTTAGTTTTTAAAGCAAGATGAGAGAAGCGACTTTGGAGTAGAAGCTAATATTATTTTAAGGGAAGCGAAAGATTATGAGTAAGAATAAAATTAACTCTAGGTTAATAACGAGGAATTCGAAGAAGCAAGGGGGGCTGAAAGTATTTTCCTGTTGTGAAAGAATGTATTTATTAGATACTTGGTATGTGGTAAAGCCTAAGAAAAAAACGGGATGATGAAGCTGCTTTGAATAAAGCGTTGAACGCAATAACAGCATCAATTAAGTAATAAAAATGGCAGTTAGACTGCCTAAGAGGGCGAGGTGTTACAATGACCATAGAAGAAATTCTTACAGGAGAATCAAAGAATGTGGAGTTCAAAGAAAATCTGCCGGAGAAAAGCATTAAGTATATGAAGTCTGTAGTTGCCTTTGCAAATGGAACCGGAGGAAAAATCATTTTCGGAATTGCCGATAAAACCAGAGAGGTTGTCGGCTTTGACAAGGAAGATGTATTCAAGAAAATGGATGCCATTGCCAATGCTATATCAGACAGCTGTGAACCGGCAATTATCCCGGATATCACGTTACAGACGGTTGATGGTAAAACTGTTATTGTGGTAGAGGTTTCTGAGGGCAGACAGCGTCCATATTATATCAAAGCTCTTGGCAGAGATGGCGGTGTATATGTCCGTGTTGCCGGAACTACCCGTCTTGCCGATGAGTATATGATAAAAGAATTGTTGTTTGAGGGAAGCAATCGTTACTACGATCAGGCTTTATGTACTGGGGTAAATGTTACAGATGAAGATATTGATGCCCTTTGCAAAGCGATGAAGGAGCAGGCTGTCCAAAATGCCCGTACAGAGGAACAGAAAGCATCCATTAAAGATGTTGGCAGACAGCAGTTGCGTTCCTGGGGGATTCTGATTGAGCGTGATGGAAAAGATTATCCGTCCAATGCGTTTGCTATTTTGACTGGTAACGGAGGACTTCATGTTGCAACGCAATGTGGTGTGTTCAAAGGGACAACGAAAGCAGTATTTGTTGACCGTAGAGAATATACAGGTCCGCTTTGGGAGCAGATAGATGAAGCATTTCAGTTTGTTCTTAGAAATATTCATTTGGGTGCTACCATTGTGGGAATTTATCGGCAGGATATTTATGAGATTCCACCGGATGCCATTCGTGAGTTGATTATCAATGCTATGGTACATCGTAGTTATCTGGATCATGGTACGATACAGGTTGCGGTATATGACAACCGATTAGAAATTACTTCCCCAGGAAAGCTGCCAATGGGACAAACGATGGAGCGTATGAAAGAAGGCTATTCTAAAATCAGAAATGAAGCGCTTGCACATGCGTTTGCTTATATGAATTTGATAGAGCATTGGGGAAGTGGCATTCCGAGAATTATTGATAAAGTAAAAGCAGCTGGATTGAGGGAGCCGGAGTTTATTGGTGGTGAAGTTGATCTGCGTATCAATATTTATCGAGGTCAGGATGCTTCAAATGACATTAATAACGCCAATAAAGTGCCGGATACAATAGAAGAACAGCCGGATACTGCCAATAAAGTGCCGGATACTATGGAAAAGATGCCAGATACAACAGAAGAAGTGCCGGATAATGAACAGGAACAACAAATTTACAAATATGTATCGGAAAAGGAATCTATTACCACTGCTGAGACCGTAGTGCTTTTAGGAGTAAAAGACCGCAGAGCAAGAGCTATTTTAATGAATATGGTAGAGGGCGGTTATTTGGTTAAAGAAGGTGCGGCACGAAGCACAATTTATGTAAAAAATACGAAAGGGAGATAATGCAGTTTGGATACAGATAAAGTAATACAAGACTTGAACCGCAGATTTGCTGCACTTCTGCCGGAGCTTGATTAGCGATGTATCATCTTCTGGTATGATGAAGATAAGGAATTTGAGGATAAACTGGACAAAATGGTTCTGAAAAATGCAAAAGCGATTGAGCTGATCAACAATAATGCGTTTTTCGTGAAGGAACTGCTTTTGGTAGATGACTTGACATCCTTGGGAACACTGTGTCTGCGGGAGAGCTTCCCGGAGCAAGAAATAAAATATAAGTAATGAAACGCAAGAAAAACGAATAAAATCTCTTGACGGAAAGAACCATATAAGATACAATACAGGTATCATATATGGTTCTTATACGGAGAGGAGGAGTTTTAATGAATGAAGCATTGGCGGTATATTTAAATCTGGATATGGAGAATATTGAGAAAAATGAAGAAATAATTAGAAAGATTGATGAATTGCTCCTTACAGTTGGTATGAAGTATTCCGGTATTATGAATCTGTATATTTCTGTAGATGAGCAAAAACGCGATGAGACTGTTTTTCGTGCAGAGGAATTATTGAGAAATACAGACTGGCTAAAAGATATTTTATCACATATCTTGATTGGGGTAATTACGAATGCCTGTCCGATAGAAGAGATTCAAACAGATATGATGTCAAATCCATCTTCTGAGAAATGGGGGTATTATGAACAATATTATCAGAAAACAAAGCAGTTGCCTCATGCAATTGTAGTTGATGAGAATAAACAGCTTAGAGATGGCTATGTATCGTATCTTTTGGCTAAAAAGTACGGTGTACAAGCAGAGGTTTGTGGAATGGTATCAGGACAGCCATTGAGGAAAATTGTTAAGGGAAGACATGTGGTATTGTCTAATGGGAAATGGAAAAAGAAGAGCAATAAACGCTATATATGGATTTACACTTTAAAAAATCCGGTTGTTCCGGGAGATATATTATTGGTAAATACAAAAAAAGGCAGGGCTTATATATGTGTCGACAGAATAGAATATGCGGCAGGACAAGGTTTCTGTTCAAGATATAATACAGTGAAAAAGTATATGAATATGCGTATGGAAGAAGGAGAATATACAAACGATGGGAAATAGTATGGATTATATTTATACATCAGCTGAGCAGAAAATACTAATAGAGGTGGAACAGAAGAGTATCAGACAGTCTGTTATCGAACAGTATATACGTTGTAGAAAAATCCAGGGTATGACACAGGCAGAACTGGCAAAGCGTGCTGGAATTCCCAGAACGAATATTACTAGATTTGAAAGCGGAAACTATAATCCATCATTAGAGATGTTGGTGCGGATCGCGGCAGCGTTGGGGATGACATTACAGGTTCAGCTGATGGGAAAGGAATAAAAAGGAGTGTATGGAGAGGATGTATGAAGAATAGAATCATAGATGTTCAAAATATAAAAATTACTGTTTCAAAAGAAGAACTGGATGATTATATATGTATTACAGATATTGCAAAAGCTAAAACAGGAGAATCACGTGGTGCAGACGTTGCAAAAAATGGTTGCGAAATAGAAATACGTTAGAATTTTTAGGAACATGGGAAATGATTTATAATCCTGATTTAAAGTGGTCGAATTCGACCACTTTAAATCAGAAGCGGGTTTACATACATTTGTATTAAGCGTTGCAGAATGGATCAATCAAACAAACACCATAGGATTATATGTAAAACGTGGAAAATATGGCGGTACATATGCTCATAAAGATATTGCCTTTGAAATCATCGGGGCGCTGTGTGACTGGAAATATATCGGGAGACCATTAACAGAAACAGGTTCCCATCTAACTCCTCTCCTTATCTTTACAAACCTCATAAAATGTGCTATTGTTACACTATATTTAGCACTCTGTGTCAAAGAGTGCTAATGAGAAAATGAGGTGAATGTAATGTTTGTAATACCGATTTATGATATGATCATTTTACCGGAAGTAACCTATTATTTTAAGCAGGATGTTTTCCGTGAACTGAATCTTCAGGAAGAATTAAAAGAAGACGAGGAAGTTGTATTTCTGATGCTGAAGGAAGACAGAAATCGGGATGAGATGCGTCCGGAGGATTTTTTCCCGATTGGTGTGTCCGGAAAAGTAGAGGGGATTGACAGCGAGGGGAGTGTCAGTGTGCGGACGCTGGGACGTGTGGATGTGAGAGCGATTCAGGCGACGCCGGATATGATGACGGCAGACGTGGAAGCACGCAGTGGAGAACAGGATTTGGATGCGGAAGAAGCGAAGCTTCGATTTGATAAATTGCGGACTTCGATGTTGAAGTTCATTCAGCGGTTCCAGTGGGGAATCTGGGCGCGGAGTTATGTTCTGCATTGGAAAAATGTGTCCGAAGTCGTCTCGGCTCTGTCTGCATATTTGAATCTGACCAACGAGGAAAAGTACGCGATTCTGGAAACGGATTCCACACGGGAGCGGTTTGAGAAGATGGAGCGCAGCGTCTATGAATTCATGGAGATAGCCCGGGTCGGAGAAGAAGCGGAGAATGATCAGCAGGAGCGGCACGAGAAAGTATACCGTGAAGAAGCGATCAAAAAGCAGATTGAGTTTTTACAGAGACAGTTGGACGAGATGCATCCGGAAAATGTATCCGATGTGCGGAAGTTTGAGCAGAAGATCGAAGAATCCGGTATGAATGAGACGGCTCGAAAAGAGGCTGAAAAGGTTCTGAACCGGATGAAGCAGGAGGGAAAAGACAGCCATGAATATGGAATGCTCTATGATTTCCTGGATTTTCTGACCGGACTCTGCTGGAAAAAAGAAGAGGTACAGGAGTTGAATCTGGAGGAAGCGGAGGCAGTTCTTGACCGGGAGCATTACGGACTGAAAAAAGTAAAGCAGAGGATCATACAGCAGATGGCCGTGATGGCGCTGAACCGGCAGCAGTCGGGTTCTATCCTTTTATTTGTTGGACCGCCGGGAACCGGAAAGACGAGCATCGGGCAGAGCATTGCGGAAGCGTTGCACAGAAAGTATGTCAGAGTCAGTTTGGGCGGCGTCCGGGATGAAGCGGAGATACGGGGACATCGAAGAACCTATGTAGGCGCGATGCCGGGACGGATCATGGAGGGGATGAAGCGGTGCGCATCCTCCAATCCGGTGATGGTGCTGGACGAGGTAGATAAATTATCGAAAGATTTCAGCGGAGATCCGGCCAGTGCATTATTGGAAGTTTTGGATCCGGAACAGAACCATACGTTTACCGATCATTATATGAATGTGCCTTATGATCTGTCGGACGTTCTGTTTGTATGTACGGCAAATACGACCGACACGATACCGGAACCGCTTTTGAATCGGATGGAGGTCATCCAGTTTCCGGGATACACTGCAGTTGAAAAAGAGCAGATCGCACGGAAGCATCTGCTTCCAAAGGCAATGAAAAAGATGGGCGTGAAAGCACAGAATTTAAAAGTGACCGATGCGGCACTTCAGACAGTGATCCGGGATTATACGATGGAATCCGGCGTGCGCGGTCTGAAAAAGCAGTTGGAAACGTTGTGCCGGTATGCGGCGGTGAAACTCGTAAAAGGAGAACAGAAAAGCATTACAGTCAGCCCGAAGCGTCTGAGTGAATTTCTGGATCAGAAGCCGATCCACCATGAGGGGATTTTGGAAGAAAAGCGCCCCGGTGTTGTGACCGGACTTGCATGGACGTCTGCCGGAGGAGAAATTTTATTTATCGAGACTTTATTGGTTCCGGGCAGCGGTAAGGTGCAGGTGACCGGACAGCTCGGCGATGTGATGAAAGAATCGGTGCAGATCGCGCTTAGCCTTGTGAAGTCGATGTATCCAAAGGAAGCGGAGATTTTAAAAGATCATGATCTACATATTCATGTACCGGCAGGCGCAGTGCCGAAAGACGGTCCGTCCGCAGGGATTACGATGACATCAGCGCTCGCGTCTCTTCTGACTCAAAAGGCAGTCAGCCCGGAATATGCCATGACGGGAGAAGTCTCTCTGCGGGGCACGGTGATGCCGATCGGCGGACTGCCGGAAAAATTGATGGCAGCGCAGCGCGCCGGGATTTCAAAAGTGCTGATCCCGAAAGCGAATGTGGACGATCTGGACGAAGTGGCAGATGAGGTAAAAGAAAAATTAACGATCCTGCCGGTGGAAAAAGTAACGGAAGTATTGGGAATGGTGCTGGAGGGAAAAAAGAGATGAAATTAAGCACACTATGTTATATAGAAAAAGACGGTCAATATTTAATGCTGCACCGCACGGTAAAGAAAAATGATGTGAACAAAGATAAGTGGATCGGTGTCGGTGGTCATTTTGAACATCAGGAAAGCCCGGAAGAATGTCTGCTCCGCGAAGTCAAAGAAGAAACAGGATATACATTGGAATCTTGGAAATATCGCGGGATTGTTACGTTTGTATACGGAGAAGATATTGTAGAATACATGTCTCTTTATACAGCGGACAGATTTTCCGGGGAGGAGATCCCATGCGACGAGGGAGAACTGGAATGGGTGGATAAAGAGAAGATCATGGATCTGAACTTATGGGATGGAGATAAGATCTTTCTGAAACTGCTTGCGGAGGAACATCCGTTTTTCTCACTGAAACTGGTATATGATACGAATGATGTGCTGATATACGCCGCATTGGATGGAAAAGAACTGGAAAGGAAAATGTGATGAAAAAGCAGAATGAATATGAGACGGTATCACATGACTTTGAGCCAGTATTTGATGAGAATTCCCAAGTTTTGATCTTGGGAACATTTCCCTCTGTGAAATCAAGGGAACATCATTTTTACTATGGGCATCCGCAGAATCGTTTCTGGAAAGTGATCGCCCGGCTCACAGACAGTGAGGTACCGCAGTCGATTGCGGAGAAAAAGCAGCTTTTGCTGCAGCATGGGATTGCAATATGGGATGTCATTGAAAGCTGTGAGATCATCGGATCCAGCGACAGCAGTATCCGTAATGTCGTTGCCGCAGATTTGAACAGTCTCCTTTCACAATGTGAGATCCGGAAGATTTATGCAAATGGCGGTACGGCAAAGAAGTTATATGAAAGATACAGTCAAAAGACGACGGGGCGGGAGATCATAGGGCTTCCGTCGACAAGTCCGGCAAATGCGGCGTATTCACTGGACCGTCTGATGGAATACTGGAGTGTGATAAAGGAGGAGTGCAGATGGTAGAAAACGGAGTTATTTTTGGAAGATATCAGATATTTCATTTAAAACATATGGAGGGCGTTCTGGCGGCAAAGATGCGCTGTAAAAAATTATACATCGGAATTACACATTCCGATATTGTATCTTTTGCGGCAACTTCTCCGCTGGATAAAAACGGAACGGTAAAGAGGGATAATCCTCTGACTTATTTTGAACGGTTTGAGATGATCCAGGGAGCACTGCGGGATTTTGGCGTGAAGCGGAAAGAGTTTGAGATCATCCCGTTTCCGATCAGTCAGCCGGATCTGATTCTCCAGTATGCACCGAAAGATGCCACTTATTATATGAGTATCTGTACCGAATGGGATGAAGAAAAATACCGGATACTGGGAGAACTGGGCGTGAACCGGGAAGTGCTTTGGCGTCGAAATCCGGAGGAGATGGGCGTGACAGGAAAAATCATCCGAGAATTGATCACGGAGCAAAAGGAGTGGCAGCAGCATGTGCCGCGCACAGTTGCAGATTATATCGTAACACATGGGCTGGATCGGCGGATCCGGGATCTGAATCTGATGTATAGAATTCCGGGGAAAAAAGAATAAAAAGAAAAAAGAGATGTTCGTTTTTATGACAGATTTACATGAAAGCGAACACTCTTTTCATTTATGATACATGATTTACGGAAGCAGATATGCATACATCACGATAAAGTGGCAGGCACTGCCGGCCATAACGAACAGATGAAAAATTTCGTGACTTCCGAAATTTTTATGCCGGTTATTGAAGATCGGGAGTTTTAGTGCATAAATGATACCGCCGATCGTGTAAATGATACCGCCTGCCAGAAGCCATCCGAATGCAGCCGGAGACAGTGTGTTCAGGATCTGAGTGAATGCGAGAACACAGGTCCACCCCATGCCGATATACAATACGGATGAAAACCATTTCGGACAATAAACCCAGAATGCTTTGATCAGGATCCCGGCGATCGCGATACCCCAGACAAGAAGCAGAAGCGGAATTCCTGTCTTGCGGTCGAGTACAAGCAGACAGATCGGCGTGTATGTTCCGGCGATCAGTACAGAGATCATCATATGATCGATTTTTTTTAAAATGGTGTTTACTTTTTCGGAAACATCGACGGTATGGTATGTTGTGCTCGCTGCATAGAGCAGGATCAGACTGGCGGCATAAATCGTAAGGGCTGTCAGATAAAGGTGTCCCGGTTCGTGGGCGGCTTTTATCAAAAGAGGGACAGCCGCAAAAATAGCCATCAGCATGCCGATAAAATGTGTGATCGCGCTTCCCGGATCTTTGATATGTTTCTTTGTCATTATAATACGCCTCCTAAAATGCTAAAAACATATAATGTAGTTTTAAAAACTACATAAAATAATATATGCATTATACTACACCATATGCATAAGAAATGCAAGATGCAACAAGAAAATAAAAAGAAAAACTGGACTGGTTGAAAAATATAAAAGTGGATATTTTGAATAAACCAGTTCGATGCTAAGATAGTAGCAATCCAAAGGAATTTGGAAAAAGAACTTGTAAAATAAGAAGCAGAAAGAGGGAAATTGTGATGGGAAAGAGAAAACAGACCGTGATCAAACTTGCACAGACCGCATTGCTCGCAGCGCTGTGCTTCGTATCGTTTACATTTTTGCAGATTAAGATTCCGATGCCGGGAGGCGACGCGACTTCGCTTCATATCGGAAATGCATTTTGCGTACTGGCAGCGCTTCTGTTAGGCGGCGTATATGGAGGGCTTGCAGGCGCGATCGGGATGACGATCGCAGATATTCTGGATCCGATCTATATTGTCGGGGCGCCGAAAACATTCATACTGAAATTCTGTATTGGTCTGATTGTCGGTCTGGTGGCACACCGGATCGCAAAGATCAATGAAAGTACGGACAAGAAATATGTGTTTCGTTGGAGTCTGATCGCATCGATCGCAGGACTGGGATTTAATGTGATCGCCGATCCGCTGGTAGGATATTTTTACAAACAGTACATTCTCGGACAGCCGCAGCAGATGGCGGAAGTACTGGCAAAGTGGAGTACGGCGACGACATTTGTCAACGCAGTTGTATCAACCGTCCTTGTTGCGGTTTTGTATAATGTACTTCGACCGGTATTATTGAAGAGCGGACTTCTCGTTGTGGAGAAAAAGCAGGAGACCGCGCATATTTAATAAAAGAGTTTCGTGCAGCATAGAAAAACGGAAGCCGTCCGTAAGGAGCAGGCTTCCGGTTTTGTCATGAAAGAGCCGATAGATTAATTGGACTGATACCATCCCCACAGATACAAGATCGGGAAGAGTAAGGAGAGGAGTGTAAATGGTGTGAAGCTGGAAAGGACAACACCCCAGATCATACCGATGATCACTACGACTGTCCAGACTGCTCCGGCGATCAGAACAGATTTTTTGGAGCGGTACATTACGCCGACGATACCGGCTGCGATTTCGACGAGACAGGAGACAATACTGAATACATAGTACATGGTTCCCGGCTGTGTGACTCCGGCTGCTTCATAGACGGCGGCCATTTCCGGCGTGTTCATCATCGGTCCGATCAGGAAAATGGACGCCAGATTGCCAATGAGACCGAATGCACCGAAGATGATCAGAAGAATGGAAATGACTTTCAATAATTTGCTTTGTTGTTTCATAGTGAAGTTCCTCCTTTAGATAAGAAATGATATTGTGGTGTGTAATGATTTTCAGTTTACTACATTCTGCGCAAAGCTTCAATAGGACTGAGTGAAGCGGCCTTTCTTGCGGGATAAATTCCGAATATGATTCCGACTCCGCAGGAAAAGACGGTTGCGACGATCACTGCGGGCAGTGAAAGTTGTGCTTTGATCCCACCGATCTCCAAAAATGAGATCAGCGCGGTGAGTCCGCCGCCGAGGATGATGCCGATGATCCCACCCATACCGGAGATGATCACGGATTCGCATAAAAACTGTGCGATAATGGATCCGGTCTTTGCTCCCAACGATTTGCGGATCCCGATCTCACGAGTCCGTTCCGTGACGGATACGAGCATGATGTTCATAACGCCGATTCCTCCGACGACGAGAGAGATTCCGGCGACGAGCGCCACGAATGCTGTGACGGCATCCATGATCGGACCGAACATATCGGTGAGATCGATGGCTTTTTGCTGCATAAACGGTTCATCGCCCAAGTTTTGATGTCTGGAATTTAAGATCTGTACCGCTGTTCTTGCTGCGCGGGCAGTATCGTCTTTGTTGTAGGTCATCAGATTGAGCGACATAAATCCGTCGACCGGGTTTCCGAAAGCAGTGGAAAGTGTATAAGGGATTTCGATCGAGATACTCTCGGACATTCCCATGGCGATGTACTGCTTTTCCGCCACCAACATTTCTTCCGGTGTTTCGCGGACACCGATGACGGACAGTGTCTGGATGTTGTTGTCCACATTGACATCCAGATTCATTCCGATGACGTCCGTGTTTCCGAACAGATAGGCTGCGGTCAGTTCGTCGATGACGCAGACCGGATTGGCATTTGCCACGTCATTGTCCGTAAAATAATTGCCCTTGATCAGCGGGTAAGTATATTGCGCATTTTCATAGTCCGGCGTTGTCAGTGTCAGATAGGCGTCATAAGCGCCTTTTCTTGTCTCGGTCTTTCCGGAATACATATAGTTGGAATAGACAGCTTTGACCGTATCATCCAGAGACGTTTTTATAAATGCGATATCCTCCCCGGTGATCGCTTCCGTATCGCTGACTTCTTCGGTGTTGGTCTGGATCACGACGGTGTTGCTCTGTTCGTTTGCCGCTTCCATAACGTCCGCTTTCAGTCCGTTTCCGATGGAAACGATCGTGACGACGGAAGTGATCCCGATGATGATGCCGAGCATGGTCAGAAAAGAACGTCCCTTGTTCGCGCGGATATTATCCAGCGCCATTTTAATATATTCTAAAAACTGTTCCATAAATGAGCCTCATTTCTTCCTGTCGGTTTATTTGTCAGCCGATGGTGCGTCCTGTTTTTCAGAAGCCGTCTGCTTTTTCGTATCTTCCTGTTTTTCAGAAGCAGCGTCTTTTGGCGTTGTGGTATCCGTACTTGGAACGGCAGTGGCTTTCATCCCCTCGGTTACGTCCACATTCAGATCATTGACAACCTGATCGCCCTCTTTGAGTCCGCTTTTTACTTCAATTGCGGTTGTGGATGCTGTGCCGAGTTCTACCGGCTTTTTCTTCACCGTACCATTTTCGATCACAAATACAAAATCTCCGCTCGTGGAAGTATTGATACATTCGATCGGGACAGTCAGCACATTGTCGGACTGGGCGACTGTCATGGAGACTTTCGCGGTGGCTCCGATACAGATATATTCGTCCGGGTTGCTGATATGGATCTGAGCGCCGATGACCGGATTTCCTTTGGCATTATTTGTCGCGATCCGGTTGACGTTCTCTAACGTTCCCTCGTATTTGTGCTCGCCGATGGTGATCGTCGCAGGCGTTCCGACTGTCATTTTTTCATAATCATCCGGGGAAATGTCCACTTTGACGCGGACATTTTCCGTGCTGGCAATGGAGAAGACTGCGGCGCCCTGTGCGGCTGCGTTTGTCTGGAGGACTTCGACGGAAGCGATCACGCCGTTCATGTCCGCTTTCATTCCCCCACGGGCTTTTTCCAAAAGCTCGGACTGAGACATGGCAGCTAATTCTGCGAGATTATCGCTGATCGTCAGATTGTTCATCTCGGCGGAAGACATTCCGGCAGAGGGCTGGGAAGCGGCGGCATTGGCAGCGTTGTAAGCGGCTTCCCACTGTGCATAGGCGCTTTCATACTGTGCGGCAAGCGCGGCATATCCGGCGTCATCGACCGTATTCAAGGCGGTCAGCTCACTTTCGGTGGCGGCAAGGGAAGCCTGTGCGTTCGGAAGCTCCGCGACTGCGGCGTTGTATGTATCAATGTCGGAGATCAGCTTTTTCTGTGCGTCGGTCCGCTTATCTTCCGGGGTGGCGACTGCTTCACTGTAAGTCTTTCCGCTGCCCTCATATACGACGGAAAGAGTCTGGATCGTATTCTGGTAATTCTGGATCTGTGTGTTCAGATCTGCGATCTGTCCTTGGAGTTCTGCGATCCGTGTCTGTGTTTCTGCGGAAGCGTTGGCGGCGGCATTGGCATCATATGTCGCTTTTGCCGCATCCATCTGCGCTTTTAATGCGTTGACCTGATCTGCCAGTGCATTTGCCTGATTGGCAAGTTCCGCATTGGCGGCATTGGCAGCGTCGATCGCCTGCGCGTTCTTATCCCGGGCAGCCTGAGAAGTGTTGTAGGCGGACTGGAGATTTAATTGCGCCTGCTGATTATCCCGTTCCAGATTGGTCGTGTCAAATGTGATGAGCAGGTCGCCGGCTTGTACGATCTGTCCGACTTTTGCATTTAAGTTGGCGATCGGCGCGGTGACAGGAGAGTAATAGGTTTTGGTATTCTCGCTCTCGATCGTACCGCTGGAATTATACACTTCTTTGATGCTTTCTTTTTTGACTTCCACAACGGACAGATTTTGTGCGGCAGATGGATTGTCGCCGCCGCCGATCAGTGCGGAAATGCCGATTCCGGCAACTGCGACTCCGGCAATGATCGGAACGATCACCCAGCCGGGCAGTTTTTTCTTCGGCGGTTTTTCCGAAAGTCCGTCCGGTTCGGAAAGGTCCATGTCTTCCATCAGATCCATGATCTCCAATTCTTCTTCATCGTGTTGTTTTTTCTTTTTCCTGAAACTCATGCTTGTAGATCCTCCCTGCTCATGTTCTCATTTTCTATCTTATGTTCATTATGATAGTCGGCTTCGATCCGCCCGTCGATGATGCGGATCACGCGATCCGCCTGTTCGGCAATGTCGTCGTCGTGGGTGATGATGATGACGGTCCGACCGCTTTGGTGCAGTCCTTTTAAGATATCCATGATCTCTTTGGTGGACTTGGTGTCCAGATTCCCGGTCGGTTCATCGGCGAGAATGATCGGCGGCTGTGCGGCAACTGCCCGGGCGACGGCGACTCTTTGCTGCTGTCCGCCGGACAATTCGTTCGGTTTGTGGCGCATCCGTTTTTCCAGACCGACTTTTTTGAGTGCGAGAGCCGCGATCTTTTTGCGGCGCTGCTTGGAAACACCGCGGTAGATCAGCGGCAGTTCCACATTCCCCAGAGCGTCCAGATTGGCAACCAGATTAAAGCCCTGAAAAATGAAGCCGATCTGTTTGTTCCTGATCTCGGAAAGCTGGTTGTCGGACAAACCGGAAACGTCCTGTCCATTCAGCAGATAGCGCCCGGAAGTCGGTGTATCCAGACAGCCGAGCATGTTCATCAGCGTCGATTTCCCGGAACCGGAGTGCCCGATGATCGCCACCAGTTCGCCGCGGTGGATCGTAAGGCTGACACCGTCGAGCGCACGGACTTCATTTTCGCCGGGATTGTAGATTTTGTGGATGTTTTCAACTTGTATTAGCGGCTCCATGAAAGTAATCCTCCGTATAATTGTATTAGATGATTCATACAATACTCGTTTTCCGGGAAAATGTCAATATTTTTTATCTTAAAATTTTCTGTATCAGCGTATGCTCTCTTGACCACGGATGATATAATAGGAAAATGAAGAATAAAAAGGAGCGGTTTACATATGAGACGATTACCGGGAATTCGGGAAAAGAAACAGGAGATACTGCCGGCAGGGTATTTGTTTGACAATCGGGCGCTGAAACGTCTGATCGCGCCGTTGATCATCGAGCAGATCCTGGCGGTCACGGTCGGAATGGTAGATACGATGATGGTCTCCAGCGTGGGGGAAGCGGCGACTTCGGGAGTGTCGCTGGTGGATATGATCAATACGCTTTTGATTAATGTATTTGCGGCGGTCGCCACCGGAGGAGCGGTTGTGGCTTCCCAGTATCTTGGGCAGAAAAACAGGAAGCGGGCATGTGAATCCGCCGTCCAGCTTTTGATCGTAACGGGGATCATCTCGCTGTTGGTGATGGGTGTTTCCATCCTGTTTCGACGTGGGCTGCTCCATCTTTTATATGGAAATCTGGAACCGGACGTCATGAAAAATGCACTGGTTTATCTTGTGATCTCTGCGGCATCGTATCCGTTTCTTGCAATTTATAACTCTTGTGCGGCGCTGTTCCGCTCGATGGGAAATTCTAAGATCTCGATGCAGGTGTCGGTTGTGATGAACGGGATCAACATTTTCGGAGATGCGGTTTTTATTTTCGGATTTCATATGGGTGTGGCAGGTGCGGCTTTTGCATCGCTGATCTCCCGTATGATCGCCTGTGTGATCCTGATGGTCAGATTGTTCGATCCGAAACTGGAGATTACCCTGAAAGGGACAAAATTCGGCTGGAACCAGAGGATCGTCGGGCGGATCTTGCAGATCGGGATCCCGAGCGGTGTGGAAAACAGTATCTTTCAGTTGGGACGTGTGATCGGCGTCGGCTTCATTACGACGTTCGGAACGACGCAGATCGCGGCAAATGCGGTTGCGAACAATCTGGACGCGTTGGGAATCCTGCCGGCGCAGGCGATGAACCTTGCGTTGATCACGGTGATCGGACAGTGTGTCGGCGCGGGAGATTATAAGCAGGCAGAATATTATGCGAAAAAATTAATGAAGCTTACTTATCTGATCAATGGGGTTTGCTGCATGACCGTGATCGCGACGATGCCGCTGACATTGAAATTATACGGGCTTTCAGCGGAAACGCTTGTACTGGCGGCAACACTTGTTTTGATCCACAACGGGTTTGCAGTGCTGCTCTGGCCGGCGTCATTTACATTGACGAGCGTGCTTCGCGCGGCAAATGACGTCAAATATCCGATGTGTATTTCCATGCTGTCCATGATCCTTGTACGTCTCGGATTCGGGTATATGCTCTGTGTCGGGCAAGGATGGGGCGCGCTCGGCGTCTGGGCGGCGACGATTTTGGATTGGACGGTGCGTGTGATCTGTTTCGTTCGAAGATACAGAAGCGGCAAATGGAAACAATATTACCGGGCAGATGCCTAACGGCAGGATGAATGGATAGTGTCAAATAAGCTATGAAAAAACGAGCCAAAAAGAAGAGGCTCAAAAGAACCTTGAAAACTGCAA
>OBXC01000544.1_pt1 | contig 28482 bp, 16 predicted proteins | sample 1538111 | NCBI WGS metagenome assembly OBXC01 (sample SAMEA2580137, study PRJEB22360) | human gut metagenome | biome: human gut; feature: human-associated habitat; material: faeces | place: Denmark | collected 2008/2010
AACTACCACGTCGTTAATCAATTTTATCGAGTTTTCTTTAGGCCAAGTGTCCATGTTTTTTATAGTAGATTCTAACTCTGCTGAATCAACTACTCCAGGTGTAAACCTAAATCCTAGTGAGTTAAAAAATTGTAATAAGTATGGTAAATTTCCCCATGGTGAATTATGTCCCCATTCAAAAAAAGAATGTCCAATAATTTCTCCTTTTACGCATGATGGTGGTAATTGTGTCTGATGCCAACCGACAAAAATAACTGGTAAATTGTTATTTTCATTAGGATAGTTTTTTTGAATATCATAACCTATTTCAGTAGCCAGTTGAACATCTTGATTATATCGCATATAGTCGCTATAAAAGAGTTGAGAGGTTTCTTTACATTGCTGAAATACTGAGAAAAAGCAATACGTAATAACTATAAATTTAATTGCACGATTTTGCTTTAGATATCTTAGCAAAAATGACAAACCAAAAGCGGTTACAAATGGAATAGCCATTTGGGCTCGAATAGGGCCTGCGGTTCCCATTAAAATCGAAATCAAAAAGGGTGATAGTAGTAACCCAATAATAGCAACTATATTCAGTATCCATGCTTCTCTTTTTTCTTTGAAAACCTTGATACTATAACAAATTAGTCCTATTGTAATTACTATATATGTGCTATTATAAAATATCCCTTTCCCGGACATTACAGAAAATATAAAATATGAAAGATTCTTTACACACATTTTGATTCCTTCAGTTTTCCATAAAATTAAAGATCCTACATAAGTATTCCTCATTCCAGTCATGGATTGTATTATGAAATTTAAAATATAATATAAGACTAAAGAAGCCCCCCATATAAGTAGTTGTTTTAACGCAAAGTTATGGCATTGTTTTTTAGTACTGTATTCAGATATGTAAAGATAACATGAAATAGCTCCTGATATATATAGGACAACAAATGATTGATAGGTAGCAACCGCATAAGTTAGCAATAATATTGATAAGATATTTAATAGACGTTTGTTTTCAGTAATTCCTACTACGGAAAGGTATAAAGATATAGCAAGTAACAACATTGCAAATGCTATTTCGAATGATTGTAAGGTATAATTGTACTGTTCGGCAAAGATAGGTGCTGAAATAAACATCGTAGTGAATACAATATTTTGTAGTTTATGCATAGTTTTTACCTTGTTTAGAGTATTGAAAACATAGCACATAACATAAGAGTATAATAAAATTGTTATTCCCATTAAAATGAGGGAAAAATTTGAATCCAATTGATTTAAACCAAATAACTTTTTAGTTAATGCGTAACCGAATCTTCCACTGGATATAAAGGTATTGAACATTAAATCATAATCTACAGCCATAGATACAGAATCAATTGTTATAGAATAATTAAATATTCTAAAACCATAGCAAAAAAATAAGGAGACAATAGAACAGATAACCATTTCTGGATTTTTTTTAATAAATTCAATAAAGTTTTTCATTATAACAATTAACTCCTCCCAATGTATCACAGATAATAAAACTTAAATAGGTCTAATGCTCAGCCACTTACTGTAAATTTTAGAAATAAAACATGCTATTTTCCATGAACGCGAATGATAAATCTTTTCTAATTCAGTCATTTCAGAATTCGCTTTATACCCCTCTGTTCTATACCATTTGTAGTAGCTTCGCTTTTCATTGGTAACATAAGGATCTGTATTTTTAAACTGTTCGGTCAGGTCCTGTCTCGTTCTTAACAATTGCCGTTCTAGCTTACTGATGCTTTCACCATTGTCATAAAAATTATATTTTGACTTTGATATACCAAATATCTTTTGTCCTTCTTCGTTTTGCCGTTCTATATACCATTCACGGAGGCCAAATAGTATTGGATTGTCATTCCCGTATATCGCCAGCATAGTGACTTGTGCGCCGGAATCAAAGCCCGAAAAGTGATAAAACTGTAAGGGCCGTTTGTTTACTAATAGTTCTTTATTTTCATTTTGAGTGATACTCCTATTTGACAAATTCCAAGTTGATACATTGTAACCTGGATCACGCAAAATATGGACACCATCAAATATACAGGGAACGACATCCCCCCACTTCTGGTCGGTAAATAATCCATTAGGAATATCATCATAACAGAAATCAATGAGCCGGTCCCTCCACCATCTGGCAAATTTAAGCCCATTCCCAGTATTATGGACAGCATAGAATCCAAAGTTATAAGCACCATGTTGAAGAGAACATATTTCATTATTTATAATATCTTGTTTGTTACTTTCTGGTGAAGTCTGATGCGGGGTTAGTATAATGTCATGTATTTCAAGCAAATCATTTAATTCATTTAAGGGGTGGAAAACAACGATATCCGGATCCAAATATACAACTTTCTCAGAACCTTCTTCCAAAAATCTAACCAGCGCTTGTCCTTTTACTGCAGTACATAGTTCCACCACTGTGTGCTGATATATCCAGAATGATAAATTATCAACCGGAATTTTTAAATCTTCGACTAGTACAATCTCGTCAAAGGGCTCTTTATGGGGATCAATATTAGACGGCCATTGATCTGAAAATACCAAAGAAAAACGAGCATCTGGGCAGTACTGTTTTACTGATTTTGCCAATACTCTAGCTTTGGAAAGATAGTTAATATTAATACTGGTATAAAAATGCATGCCTAACCTCTTATTCTGTTTAGAAAATCGAACTTACTCCATATTTTCGATAATAACTGAGCTATTTTATAAGAACGAGAAGTTTTAATATGTTTTACTTCCTGTTCTAATTGTACAATGTAACTTTCATATTCTTCTGGACTGATCTGCCTGCTTGTTTCAGTATTACAGCCTTGTTTCGGCTTTTGCCATGAATAATAAACTAGTTTACTATTATAATTCCATATACTCCTCACTGATTTGACCATTGAGTTATATAGTTTAGAGTAATCCATATTCATTTCTTCCAAAGAGCGCACTTGAAGCTGCATTACCGCTTTTTTCATAATTGTAAATTCTTCACCTTTATTTTTTATGCGTTCTATGATATCTAATACAGATTCTGCTATATTGTCTAGCGAAACAGTCCAGCCACAGCCCATGGATTTGGTTCGTTCACCTAAAGCACCAATGTCTGTAACAATTACCGGTCTTTGATAAGCAATTGCCTCTGATAAGGTATAACAAAACGTTTCTGGCCATAGGGATAATATACATATAACATCAATTCTGTGAAGGTCTAAATATGCCTGTAGTTCCTCCCTTTGATAGAAATTCGTTTTAACTAAATTTTTTCGTTTTAAATTCACCAACTTAGGTTCATCGATTCCACCAAAAATAAACCAATTAACGTCTGCAGGCCCTTGTGTAATGATATTAAAAATTTCGTTGCTCCCTTTTGCTCGATTTAATCCCCCAATAAAAGCTACATTTAAATTACTATCAGTACTAGAATGGTAGTGTATGTGTTGATAATCTGAAGTGCTATACCTTTTACCATCTAATTCTACCATTGGCCTTACTTTAATCTCTCCATCTAATAAATCATAGCGCGGAATATACCCTTGGAAACCAGACTTCAAATATCTTTTATCGCCTCTTGCAACATCCTGTCTTTCATAACGAAATGTTGGAATATAGATTGCGCAATCTTTTGAATCAATTGCTTCTAATAAGATACGAGCCGCAGAATTATCCTGCCCCTCTATATACGCCCAACCTTCTACCGATATACAATACCCATCACTTTTATTTATTTTTTCAATATTGCATTTAAAATCAATTGACTCATCGGTTGCATTACTTTTCTCCAATGTACCATATACACCATCGTATCCATGTTCGATTACTCTGATTTTTTCATAAATATCAGGAAAGTAATCTCCAATAATTCTTTTAGCATTTTGTGAAGGTGTTAATAGCACATCACACATACTCAATATTTTATTACTGTGTTCTCTCCAATGTTCTAAGTATGCTATTTCTGGATTGATATCCATAACATACTTTAAACAGTCTCTGCAAATGTCATCTCGATCTTTTCCAATACAGCATTGATTATTTTTATCAAACATTTTAATTGTAGGACACATATAATAGAAATCATGAAGTGTTAAAATGACAGGAATTCCTAGTTTTTTTGCTATAACAACTACATCTGAGGCCAGACTATATGTATGATGCACATGTAAAAGATCTATTTGAAAACCTTTTAAAATTGATTCAAAAGCATTAAATTGTTTGGCATTATAATATTCAGGATGCTTACAAGACGTTCCAATATTAAATTCAAAGGTTAATGTATCATTCGGCAAATAAGCGGTTACCTGGAGAAACTCATTATTACGAACTGCTACGAATACATTATATTCTAACCGAGCTGCCGAAACCAAATCCTTTACATGTAACTGAGTGCCGCCTATATTATTACTGGAATCCGGGCGAAAATCCGCCTGGATAACATAGAGTATATTTCTACGTCCGTTATGAATCTTTATTTGCAGTTCTATATTTTGATAAAAATCTGCCTGCTTCAGTAATGGTGAACTTTGGTGTGCTTTAATGATAAGATTATCACAAACAATACATTTGTATCCAAAAACTATCATGTCTTCTAATAACTTATCAATAAAAGCAGGAGCAAAATCCGTAAATTTCAATCTGCTTCTTAATGGAATAATTGCTTCTGCTTTTAGATACAGAAAATGCGTTGTGATTATTCCTGATTCCGCAGTAATATAGTCCGATATTCCCCAAAATTTTTCCGGAAAATACTCAGCACAACCATCATAACAGACTGGAGAGACTGCTCCAATTTCTGACCTATCATAAGCCATCATTCTAGCTATATGAACTGCATCATTCGTAATACTTATTAATGGCTGGATTACCAGAATATCATCGGACCAATTGTATCCATATTCATCAAGAAACTCCCCCTGTTTGGTAATGATTTTTATGTTTTTAAGAAAATTATTATCTTCAGGGGGAATCGTAAACAGTCCATCGCATACCAAAAAAACCTCTCTAATAATTGCTGATTTTTCAATTAGATTATTTAACCAAAGTAAAACCGATAAATCTACGCTTTCAATTTGGGCAATAGTGGTTACTTGTATAGATTCCTTCATGTTTCATCTCCCGACAAATTTTAAAAGTTTTCCTCTGATTTTCCATGTTTTTGTCTTTTTGATTTTTTCTATTTCTAATGCAAGCCTTTTGTTTTCTTCCAAAATTGCTCCTAGTTTCCCCTGCAGATCTTTATCCCCTGCTATAGCTTCCTGTAGTTCTATCTCTAAAACAGGTCGTTCTGTGAAATTTTTCATTTCATTTTGATACCAGTAGTAATAACTTCTATCCTGTTCTATCATGTATGGATTGACTTTACCAAAGTATTCCAAGAGGTCCATACGGCTGCGCATTAATTTTCTGGCCTCTTTCGGTATTTCTTCCCCATTATCATAATAATTATATTTTGATTTTCCGTAACCGATTCCGTAGACCCTTTGGCCTTCCTGATTCTGCTCATCGATATACCACTGGCGCAGTTCATAGAGGCAAGGATTATTCTTCCCGTACAAATCAAGCATGATTTTTTGAGCACCCGAATCAAACCCTGAAAAATGATAAAATTTCAGCTTACTGCCATTGACATAATAAATTTCGCCTTTTTTGATGATGTTTCTATTGGTTAGATTCCAGGTTGATACATTACAGCCGGGATCTTTCCAAATATAAACCCCATCAAACATGGCTGGGGCAAGATCTCCCCACCTCTGGTCTGTGAAGAGTCCATTTGGAATATCATCATAGCAAAAATCGACAAGGCGGTCCCTCCACCATCTTGCGTACTGAAGTCCATTTTCGCTGTTTTTAACCGCATAGAAACCAAAATTATAAATGCCGTGCTTTAAAGAACATATTTCATTATTAATTACATCCTGCTTTTCTGTTTCCGGGATTGTTTGATGCGGAGTTACGACCACATCATACTGATCTAACAGCTTCTCCAGATCTGACAAATCGTCGAAAACTGCAATGTCCGGATCCAGATAAACAACTTTATCAGAGCCGTCCTCCAAAAACTTTACTAAAGCCTGCCCCTTGACGGCCGTACAAAGTTCTACGACTGTATGCAAGTAGATCCATAAGTTGAGATTTTTAACGGGAATGCCCAGATCTTCAATGCATATAATTTCATCAAAATACTCCTTACTGATATCTATGTTTTCCGGTACATCATCAGCAAGAACTATAGAAAATTTTGAATGTGGGCAATATTTTTTTAGGGATTTAGCAAGTACCCGTGCCTTGGGTAAATAATTATTATTAATACTAGTATAAAAATGCATGGGAATAGTCCTCCATATGCTTTCATATTATTTAATTTGTATTTTCTTTTAAACTGTTGTTTTCAGCCAGCAGTTCATTATTCCATTTAGTAATCGAAATATTCTGTTCTTTAATTTCCAGATTCACTTTATTAATGATATCCAGTTGCTTATTAAGATTAATAATTGCTTCCTTTAATTCCTCAATTGCTTTATCTCTTAAAGTGATTTCTTTTACATTATCCTGGATTATGTGCTTTGCAGTCACAAGCTGTTTCTCAAAATCATCTCTTTCTGCACGGGTTTCAAGCATTTCACCCAGATACTTCTTAAAATGAGGAATGAGATCGGTATCAAATGCAGCACAACAAAGTTTAAAAATCACTTTTTCAGTTTTAGGCTTACACCGAAAATAGATCTGCGGATCGTCATGATCAAAAAGATATTCGCCATTCTGTAAATCAATCCCATTCATTAATTCAACCGCTAAATTATATTCCTCGCCTTCAAAAAACCCTATTGCTTTTTCTATTCTGAGAATACAGTTATGTTCGATGGGATCAACCCGCAAAGCCTTCGTGCAATCGTAGTCGCTTAGATCAACTTCAATGCTAATGCTTGAAGGGTCAGTAAAAAAAACATTTGCATCTTTTTCAGTTTTTCCAGCAAACACCTGTGTTTTATATAAGGTGTAATCAAGGTTACGTGTCTCTAGAACAGGCTCCGCCTCCACCGGTGTTTTTATTGCGTCGAAAAGCAGCTGATATACATCTGCATATTTCCGCGTTCGCAGAAAGGAAGATATCTCCCTAGGGATTTCCTCGTAAGTGCACGGAATTTCTATATCACCAACTCTCTTTTGAGTAGCACTTTCCTCTGAAATATAATAACCAGCATTTTTGATCAATTGGCGAGCAGACGAATTTGTATAGAAATGTAAATGGGTATCGTCCAACAGGCCGAGTTTTGTATAATCGAACTTATTATGAAGTAAATTTATTATGACCGAATTATGTGCAATATTAGGGATAGAGATGAGCAAATGACCGGACTCTTTCAATTTTCCTTTCAGTGCATTTAAAACATATTGGGGATTATGCAAATGCTCCAGAACATCTAAAAAAATGATATAATCATATTCGTTCTCTGGTAATCGATCGATTACAGCTGGATTTTCAATATTGCCTTGCGATTTTCCCAGAAACGATTTTCTGGAAAAGGTCCGCGCCTCCGAACCAGCTTCCTCATTATATTCAATAATATCTACTAAACAGTTTAAATCTTCTTTTAAATGTTTCGTTAAGCGACCGTTAGAGGACCCAATTTCTAAGACCAGGCTTTCGGGGCTGACTTTTTTGAATGCCCATAAATTAGAATGATCCGTTGTCAAATCATAACCAAAATTATATTTATTCATATTACCACCTTATCAAACATCTGCGATCTATTAGTTAGTTGTCGAATAAACATCAATTTCAGGATTTATGTCAATGATGGCGCTATTGGCGCCCTGGTTGACTACCGAAATATCCAGTACTTGATACAGCCAGGTCAATACTTCAAATTCTTCTATTTCACCTTCCGAAACTGCCGCCCCAACAATATAATTCCCTTTCATAATAGGCGGCATGACGAAGCTGAATTCAACCCGAACGATTGAATTTGCATTTACGCGAAACGGCTCTTTTTGGGCACAGATAGCGGTATTACAATTGATAACCCATAAGCCCTTTAGTGTTTCGATCGTAAAACCGGCAATACATTTTTCAATTTGCCGAAGACTTTCTATGATCTCTACAAAGGTATATTTCTTCCCTGATTCCAGTTCTGTCACAATTTCCCCATCGGAATTCTGAAAGAAAGCTGATTTTATCATCACTGCATCATTACATTTACTTTCTTTCGCATAAGAAACCGGAGGATAAGCCTGAAGATTCATCCGTTGGACTTCATAAAAGTCTGATAATTTGTTTTTGTCAACGAAAAAGCTGTTTTTCCGAATGCTGTTTGAATAGGCATTGCATACTTCAACGCTTTCGCCGCACATCTGCTGCACGCCATGTTCAATCCATAAGACTCGAGAACACATTTGTTTGACGCTTCCCAGGTCATGTGAAACGAATAGTACGGTTATGCCCTTTGACCGCAGCTCATCAAATTTTTTAAAACATTTGTTCTGAAAAAAGACGTCGCCTACGCTTAACGCCTCATCCACAATTAATACTTCGGGCTCCACGTTGATCGCCACAGCAAAGGCCAGCCTTGCGAACATACCGCTCGAATAATTTTTTACCGGCTGATTTATAAAATCACCGATATCAGCAAAAGACAAAATTTCCGGTATCTTCTGTTCCATCTCTTCTCTGGAATAGCCCATGGTTATTCCATTGAGATATATGTTCTCCATACCCGTATATTCCGGATTAAACCCTGCGCCTAACTCGAGCAATGCTGAAACTTTTCCATTAATCTGTATGTTCCCCTGATTGGGTTTTACGACACCGGTAATGATTTTAAGCAGCGTAGACTTGCCTGAACCATTTGTGCCGATGATTCCAAAGGTTTCTCCTTTATAAACTTCAAAACTTATATCACGCAGCGCATAGAATTCCTCATATCTTTTTTTCCGTGACAGGCTTAAAGCTTCTTTCACCTTATCAATGGGTTTGTCATATAACTTGTAAATTTTGCTGACATTATCGATCTTTATTGAAATATTATTACTCATCTTATACCTCTATATTTCATCTGCAAAATATGGCCGCAGGCGCTTAAATGTTACAACCCCAATAACAAATATTCCTATGGTTAAGATCCAAAAATAGAGATTAATAGCACCTCTTTCCCAAAACCATTCCTGGTATATGAAGCAGTCTCTATATCCCTGGCAAATATAATACATGGGGTTGAATTGTAAAAATAATTTTATAACCGGGTCCATTTGCGCGGGATCCCAGAAAATGGGGGTCATCCAAAAACCAATCTGAATAATAACATTCACAATATTTGATGTATCTTTAATGAATGGGGCCAAAGCTGCCAACAGCCAGGCCAAGCCTATTAATAAAGCTAATGTGCAAAATAAGTAGTAAATAATCTGCACATTATAAATACTGACAGGAATTCGATATACTCCATACATAAAGTAAATGAACAGGATAAAACCCAGATGCACAAATAGAGACGACAGCACTTTTACAATGGGAATAATGCTGACCCTGAAATTGACTTTTTTAACCAGGTAACTATATTCCATCAAACAATTTGTGGATGCAAGCAGGCTTTCCGTAAAAAACGTCCACACTAAATATGCAGGTATAAACCATAGGATAAAGGGTACATCATCTACAGGGGGATTACGAAACCCCAACTGAAATACAACCCAAAAAACAAGTATTGTCACTAATGGCTGAATAAAAGCCCAGATAACGCCTAAAAAAGACGCTGCGAATTTGGCTTTTAAATCATTTTTAGCCAATGCAAAGAGCATTTTTTTATTTGTAACAATATCTTTTATAAACCAATAAATTTGTTTTATCATAACGACTCCTGTTAATGTTGTGGCCTTTGATAAAAGCAGAATAAAAATGCTTTTAATTGTTTTTTAAATGGGATTTTTATCTGGCATATAATTAATCCGAGTTTATATGCAACTGATCTGTGGATTTTCAGCAATTCATTTTCAGCTTCATGCAGCCTTTTATATACATCTTCATCACCGCCGCTGATGCTCAATAAATTATTCGCCAATAAGTATCCGTTCAGAATATATTTCTTATCCCAATCCTGAAACTTTTTTGTTCTTTCATCGAGAAGGAACCGGTTATAGAGATCAGCATAATCATTTCCCATTTTCTCTATCGTCTTTAAGCTGTTTTTCTCAATATTGACCAGTTTTTCTTCGTAATCTTCCTGATTGTTTCTAATATGGCTGATCAGGGAAAGGATGTCCTGCGCCGTAGCTCCAAAGGGGACTGTCCAACCACAGCTGTTTGCTCTTACCCGTTCTCCCAATGCTCCGATATCTGTCACAATAACAGGGATCCGACACTGTAAAGCTTCTGATAAAGTATAACAATATGTCTCTGGCCAAACTGACAGTATGCATACCAAATCTATTCTGTGTTTTTCAAATAATTCTGGAAGCTCTTCTCTACGATAAGGTCCGGTCTTTTTATAATTTTCTTTTTCCAGGAGATTTAAAGAGTTATAACCCATCATGCCGAACACATACCAGTTGATATTATCCGGGCCATTCTTTATCATCTCTGTTGCAAGATCGCAGCCTTTTTCCGGACTCAGACCACCGATAAAGGCTATATTCATCTCGGCTGACAGCATATGGTGCTGTACATGACACGGCAGTAGTTCTACATTGCCATGTTCTATGACGGTAACCCTATGTTCTATTTCGGGAAAATACTGGCATATCACTTTCTTCCCGCTATCAGTGGGAGAAATAAACTGATCCACTAATTGAAATACCGTTCTGCTTTCTTCTCTCCAGACAGAAATAGAATCAATCTGCTTAGAATACCCCTTTTGAGCATTCATGCATTCCGTACATTTCGAACGGGACTCTTTCCCTATGCAAAGTGAATTCGCGCTATCCAACAATTTTATGGATGGACATGCATAATAATAATCATGCAGTGTGGTGACAATCGGTATTTGTCTGTCGGAGGCCTGATAATACATCTCCAAAGAAAGTCCCTTTGTATGATGGATATGAACCAAATCAATACGAAAGGCATCCAAAACAGCCGCATAGACTTTTCCCAAAGCCGCACTCCGAAATTCCGGAAATACCGGTTCGTAATCCACATAATATTTCAAAAAAACTTCTTCATCTTTCAAATAGGCCGTTACATTTAAATAATTCCTGTCCCGAGCGACAACAAAGATGTTATAGCGGCTTCTCAGTGCTGAGGTTAAGTCTTTCACATTTAACTGTGTTCCGCCTATGTTATCGTCGGAATCATCCCTGAAGTCTGCCTGAACCAGGTATAAAATATTTTTTCGGCCATTTTGTAAAAGTTGATACAACTTGATATTTTCATTAATAATCCGGTTAGGATCTGAGCTTAAAAATTCCTGAAATTTCTGAACCTGTGCAGGGTACCGTTTTCGCAATATTTTCTCATGGTCATCAATATACTTTTTCTTTTCTGCGCTTATAAATGAGCTAGTGCCCTTATGATAAATGAATAAATCATCACAGATCACATGGTGATAACCAACCTGCTCTGCCCGATAGGAGAAATCATTTTCTTCGCCATACCCCTTTTCAAAAGTATCTGCATCAAATAACCCGATTTTTTTTATCAATTCTCTCTTAATATACATGCAAAAACCGTTGGATACTGGAATTTTGGGGTATAACCGCAAACTGCATTCTGATATCACCTCTGAGTAGGAGGTTACCGTAAATCCAGCAGGTATCGGATTCTCCTCACAGAATTCCGGAACAGAACAAAGCGTAGCATTATTGGAAAGCGGTGTTACTGTACCGATTTTATCATCGCTATATGCGCATGTGACCATTTTATTGATCCAATCCTTCGTGACGATTGTATCTGAATTTAAAAGAATCACATCGTGTTCTTCCGATTGTAATATCCCCTGATTAATAGTTCCGGAAAACCCCAAATTTTTTGTATTGTTGAATACAAGAATATTTTTCGTTATGTTTTGACTCTGTACAGTGTTCAGATATGGCAGGATTCTATTATCTGAACTGCAGTCATTAACCAGAATCAGCCGATGATTTTCTAAGTCCGTAACATCTAAAATACTTTTTAAACAAATGGTTAAGTCTTCAAATGCATTATAAACCGGAATGATAATATCAACTTTATTTTGTAAAATGGACATAGTACACTCCTATAGTTTTCCAATCAGGATCACCAGATATAATATTATGGTATCGCTGAATTTTTGACGGTAAATTCCAGTATCAAATACAACCTTTAATCTGTATATAAAAGAATCCCTAGATTTTAGCAATTTTTCAGCTAAATTTTTATTATATACCAGAGAAGAGGAATGATACTGACAAGGTTCATTATTCAGTTGCGGATCAAATATTCTAATAAATTCCTCTACCTGACGATAGATTTCACCTCTGGGCTTTTTCAATTCTCTAATACGGTGCTTCAGCAGATCTTTTCTCGATAACATGGCGCCAGACGTGTTGTGGCCGTGCTGCCGATATTTAATGTAACTCTCCTGATCATAGTAAACTTCGCCAAAACAAGTTGCTGTAAGATAAAACCACCAATCATGCATAATAACAAATTCCGGAGTTTGATGCCGAATAATTTCCAGGAGCCTGCGATTCATCACAGCAGTACAACCGGTGCACATATCCTGAACTAATGCGTTGCCAAATGTAGCTTTTTTCATAACTCTGCTCACAGTCACATTAATTGGTTCCAAATGTTCATCTACAATGATTTTATCGCTGCAGTAGAGCGCGGGGGTTTCGTGTGGATACGTATCTAATATTGAAACTGCGCGGCTGATTTTTTCCGGAAGCCATTGATCATCCTGATCAGCAAAAGAGTAGTAATCATAGGATAATTCCGCTTTACGTATTAATTCAAAAAAGCTTTGACAAACCCCAATATTATGCCCTGGATACCATTGAAGCTGCGGGTATAATGACGTATAGGAATCCAATATGGAAGGGGTGGCATCAGTGGAGCCATCATCTCGAATCAGGACAGTGAGTTCTTCGTAATTCTGTTTTAATATGCTCTCAAGCTGTGTTCGAATATACTTTTCTCCATTATAGGTGGACATCAGTACCAGTACACTCATCTTAAAAACCTTCCTGATATTTATTTTGAAGAACTACACCGGATTCTTTTATACTGTATCCTGAGTTTTTTAAGTATTGCTGAACCGCTACAGATCGTGCCAGACGTACTTCTATTTGACCACTCAATTCAGTAACAGCTGTTTTTTTTACCAAAGTATCTGTCCACGTTTTAATCGAATCACCTAAAGACACAAAAAGGGGTTGTCCTGCAGAAGCTTCTTCGGGTATACAATCAGATGCTATACAGGGCAAACCCGCAAGCTGGGCTTCCAGGAGGACTACACCAACTCCCTCATATCGAGAAGGCAGGATAAATAGATCCATGCCTTGATATAAATCTGCTACATCGTCTCTCTGACCTAGGAAAAGAACAGATTCCTCTAATCCCAAATTTCTTACCTGCATTTCAACTTTCTTTCGTAGCGAGCCATCACCAATTAACACCAGAACACTATCATTCCTCTGTTTTTGGTATTCTGCAAACACCTTAATTAAAAACTCATGGTTTTTTTGCCTTTCAAACCGTCCCACATGTCCGATAACCAATTTATCCTGCGATTTCAATTCTAATTTTATTCGTTCTCGTTTAATCGGATCAAATTGAAATTTCTCACTATCAATGGCATTGTGGAGAATGAATATCTCTCCTTTATTCATGCGACGCTTTCCATACAGAAATATTCCTGCCGCTTCTGAACATGCAAATCGCTCTACTTTCATAAAACGAATCGGCAGACACAATATCCGATTTCTCGCTGCATTAAGCGTCTTATCCGAGTATTTCGTAGCATGGCAGTGAACAATAAACTTTTCCAATCCATATCTTTTAGCTATAGGCCTTAGCAAAAATGTCAAATACACTTCATGGTTATGCAGCCAGGTATATTCTCCGGCATGTAACCGAAAAAATGAATTCAGCTGCTTTATAGACTGAAAAGAACTTCCTGGCTTGTCAATGCAGTAGATTTTTCCGCCTAATTCCCGGATTTCTTCCATATAAGAATCCTCACAGGCAATAAAGTGCAAAAAATCAAACTGGACTTTATCCCGGTCTATATGCCTGTAGTAATTCATTATGACGCTCATAACGCCGCTTCCACGGCTCAGAGTGGAGACAAAATGCAGAACCCGAATACAGCCTGTCTGGGTGCCTTCTTGCGTGATATCAGCCATTTAAGCCCTTTCTGTGGTACTTCCCATAATCGCGCTTATGCGACCTAAACCTTCGGATAGTATACCACCTAATCTCTTATTAATCAACTTTTCAAACAAAATGTGTCAATTTACTTCTTACATTTTTTCCATTAACGACCATATGATCCTAAATCAATCCTTTATGCTTGATGCTGCCGCTTCCTCTCTGGCAGATTGTTCAGCCGGACTTTCCTTTACTCCCTCTGTACTTTCTTTCAAAAGCATAATTTTAGGAGTCATAAGAATCAATTTCAAATCCAGAAAAACCGAATACTTCCTTATATAAGTAAGATCGAGTTTCAACTTATCATATGCAGTCGTATTATACTTTCCATATACCTGCGCATATCCTGTTAAGCCAGCTTTAACCTTAAGGCGATAGGCAAATTCCGGAATTTCTTTTTCAATTTCAGCAGCAAGTTCTGGACGTTCCGGACGCGGCCCTACTACAGACATTTCCCCCTTCAATATATTGATTAACTGGGGAAGCTCATCTAATCTGGTCATTCTGAGGAAACGTCCCACGGGAAGAATTCTGTCGTCAGATTCTGATGCCAATCTGGCGACGCCATCTTCTTCTGCATTTTGTACCATTGTTCGAAATTTATAGATCTCAAAGACCTTTCCGTCTTTAGTCAAGCGCAGCTGCTTATAGAACACAGGCCCCCGGTCTGAGCACTTAATCATTAAGGAAATAACTGCCCAGAATGGGGAGGTAACAATCAACCCCAAAGAGGAAAAAAGTATGTCTATCAGCCTTTTAAAAAACTTCTGTTCAACCTTTAAATCCTCGTTCCTGGAAAGGTATAACGGCGAATCAAAAATATTCAACTCTGCCGATGAGCTCAAAAGAATATCCGAGATTTTAGGAACCGTATAGCTCCTTATTGATGCCCCAAAGCATTCCTTCATTAAGCAATTTCTTTCATGTGATGGAACATCTCCGATGATTACAGCATCATAATCTTCTGCCATCTCCATAATCCGTTTTATACCAATTCGGATATGTACTGCTCCACATATCTGGTACTTATCTTCCCGGGAATTAATCTTTTCCTGTAAATGGAACGCCGGAATATCTCCATATACAAGCAGCATTCGCTTTTTAGGAAACATCTTCTCATATACCGATTGAAAAATCAGTGCCCATAAAACTATTAATATAACGTCAGTCAACGTCATAAGAAACATTACTCCTACTGGCGGAAACCCTAACGCAAGTAATGCGATCTGGAGGTACGTAATAATATTAACAAAGATAATTGACAGTATTTGTGAATATATCACATTACCTGTCTTGTAAAAGCCAATCTTCAATCCTCCATAGGTTTTTAGGAAAAATAGTAAAAGAATTCCGTATACTGCTACCATTAACCAGTTTCCCCGTCTAAAAAATGGGGCTATTATAAGATTATTGTAGTAACGGTGCCATACAATCCAGTAGGCCCCAACTTCCAACAGTACGATCACAGAAGATGAAAATAATTTTATCAGCCTCTTATATTGCTCGTAATTTCTCATTTTCCTTTATCCTTACTTCCAACCTGTCTGCAGTGTTCTCGTATCCCCAACTCTCCCAGCATTAAAAACATCCACATAATCGGAGTTGCAATCGGTAAGTTCAAATTGACAAATGCCTGTGTACTGTAACATATCACTGCAAAAAATGCCGCTACGATATATTGATTTTTTCCAGCTTTACGAATAACTCGAACTATAAAAGAGATTATAAAGACAAGGTACGCAATTAATCCTGTAATTCCTACAGTGATAAGATAATGTAAATACTCATTATGAGCATTATCAAAAATCTGACCATATATATTTCCCTGCGTCTTATCTAATAAAACAATTCCAAAAGTATCAGGTCCAAAGCCAAATACTTTTTTCATCATTGGAAACTGTTCAAAGCATTCCATAGCATTACGCCATATGTAGCCTCTGTGAGTCCCCCAGTCATCATTAAACAGCAGGTATCCCCCAAGAGCTCCATATCGTTCCGTATTCCCCTGGACATTAACATCAAATAATGCATATCCAACTCCTAAAATACAGATTATCACTATCGCTAGCCAAATTATCCGCAGTACTCCACACCCGGTCCATTTCCTCTCATTTCCTTCAGAATCATGAATGTGGATTTCTGCATCCTGTTTTTTCTTTTTTGTATTTGCATAATCTAGTCCATATACAATAATACAAATAACCCAAAGGAGTATTACAATCGATAACAGTCCATCATATTTGACTATGATATTAAAAGCACTTTCAATCCCAAGTACCCGGTCACCCATTCCAGCATTAATCCAGTCAATGCATTGGATTACCGAAAAAAAGGTTGCAAGCATCATTAAGTATGATTTCACTCCCTTCTTATCTTTAAACAGATAAAGCGGAAGGAGACCGAATAACGCTGCCAATGATAAATAGGCGTTATCACTGATTCCCATTATTAAGGCAAAAAAACTAATCACAAGACTCGCAAAGTAAAAACACTGTTTTTTCCATTTGTTTTCTGTTGCAAATAGTACTGCCGATACTGCTGTTACCATCCCTACCAGTGCTGTATACGTATTAATGTTACCGATCGTTGAGGTAAACATGAATTTCTGTTCTTCCAGCATTCCCACTTTAAAATGTAAAAGGTCCATCTTAAAATAGTCAGTAATCCCAAATATACAGACAAGCAGATTTGCAATTAAAAATGCATCCAAATACCATTTTTTTAATCTACCAAATCTGGTAACACAAAAATACGCCAAACCGTACAAACAGAGTAAGAAGAGCCCTGAATATCGCCCTTCATTACCCCAAAAAGATTCATATACGTAATCGGAACTTATCGTTGATATACCCGCGATGATTAGAAAGACCAGCAATGCAACATCAGTAACAGAAAATTTCTTTATGAATTCGTTCCACTTAAAAGAAGTAAAATACTGTTCCAACCTATTATGTTCTATACAACCAGCAAAAATAACAGCAACCACTAAAAGGACCACCGAGCCAATATAAAAATAATATTTCGCCTGTAATATATTATAATATCGATCCATTACAAAAAGTGGAAATAAACATAAAATCAAAAACATAAAAATATCTATTGTATGCGATAAAAGCGCAGAATCACTTTTGCTGTTCTTTCTTTTATCAGTTTTTATTGACGACATAGTTATCCCTCTCCATACTGCATATTACCATAAATCATCAATTTATGGTTTACTTTTATTACACAGTATAACATTTTAACTCAGATACCGCAACCGTATCCCTCATGAAAAAGCTGGGATATTATTTAAGATTTTATGAATTTTTGCGACTTTTATTCCCAGATTTTCAACGCATTTCCGCACCATCCAATACTGCCCATAATTTCCCTTATAGGAAGTATAATTACCTCGTAATGCAATTAGGAATTTCAAAAAGTATTTCAAAAAGAAAAAGGAGAGTGCATTAATTATGAGAAAGCAGACAAAATTAGTTGCAGTATTATCTGCAGCAGCTCTGTTAGCTATCGGTGCCTCCATGACTTCCTTCGCAGCTACAGGCTGGCAGGAAGAAAGTGGTACATGGGTATATTATGATAACGATGGCTACAAAGTAAGCAACGAATGGAAGAAGTCAGGAAATAACTGGTTCTACCTTAATGACGACGGAGAGATGGCAACAGAAACTCTGGTTGAAGACGGCGATTATACCTATTATGTTGATGAAAATGGTGTTATGGCTGCTAACAGATGGGTACAGGTAGCTAATGATGACGATAACAGTGATGATGCACCAGCAAACTACTGGTATTATTTCCAGGCATCTGGAAAAGCATATAAAGCTGGCGACTCAACTTCCTTCAAGACTATCAATGGCAAGAAATATGCTTTTGATGATGAAGGGAAAATGTTATATGGCTGGGTTGATGGCACATCTAACAGAATAACTGATGATGAAGGCTGGAAAGAGTCTACTACACTTTATTATTGTGGTACAGAAGATGATGGCGCACAGAGAGTTGGCTGGGCACAGATTCATGTAATTAATAAAGATGAAGATGATGAAGATCAGGACTACTGGTTCTACTTCAAAGCAAATGGTAAGAAGCTCTTTGCTGAAGATGGAGATTCCATTACCAACAAAACAATCAACGGCAGAAAATACGGCTTTAATAGCTGGGGCAAGATGGTATCTGGCTGGACAGAAGCTACTGCTGGAGAAATCCCAACTGCTTCTAATTACCAGAACTACAGCACTTCTGAAGATGGTTCCAGAAGAAAAGGCTGGTTTAAAGCAGTTCCAACAGATAAGATTAACAAAGAAGCAAATCAGGATGATGAAGAGAAGTGGTTCTATGCCAACAATGATGGCTATTTAGTTGTAAATCAGTTAAAGACCATCAATGGCAAGAAGTATGCATTCTACGACAAAGGTGAAATGTTAAGCGGATTATATGCATTAGGCGTAGATGATGATAACTTTATCTGGGGTGCAGAGAAGATTGACAGTGAGTCTAAAGTTAAATCCTACTGGGCTCCAAAGGAAGAAGATGCTAAGGCTGGTATTCCGTTAAGCGATGAGAGAGCTACTTACGTAGATGAAAATAATATCAAATTAAATGTTGATGTATATTATTTCGGATCTTCTGACGATGGTTCCATGAAGACTGGAGTTCAGAATGTCGATGTAGATGGTGATACTTATGCTTACTTCTTTGGTAAGAGTGGCAATAACAAGGGTAAAGGATTTGGTTCTACAACTGTAGGCAATTATTCTGATACAGTACTTGGTGATGGTACAGTTGTTAAGACCTTTATCTATGATAAGAGTGCTATGTATGTTCAGGGTAGAAAGATCAAAGCAGACAGTGATCTGAAATACGAAGCATTTGATGCCATAGGTGTTAAAGTATCAGCTAGGAACGATGGTTATAAAGATGAAGCTTTATTCTTACTTAACTCCTCAGGTTCTCTGATGAAGAATAAGAAGAATGTTAAAGATGGTAATGATATGTATTACTGCACAGACGGTGCCGGAAGAGTTACTTATTATGGTTCCGAAAAATGTGACAGCAAAGACGGCGTTAAACATGACAAAAACAATATTCACTAATATTTGATTAGAAATTCTAATTGCCAAAGCGGACGAAGATTATTCTTCGTCCGCTTTAAAAAGTTAAAGGAGATTGTATGAAAAAAGTATACTATCAACTGACTCTAATACTTGCTATACTTGTAATGACAGGAGTTTTTAATATATTTCCAGCAAAAGGCGAGACCTTACTGACTTCAATTAAATATAACGATGTTCCGACTATGGCCAGTGACAGCAATGCATCAAAGCAAAGAGATATTGACAAGTCTGAAAACACTCTTATTAATATATCGCCTGCAAATATTGTCTTTGACATCCATCATGAGCTAAATAATACCTATAACTTACCTCAACCAATTAATGTGGTTATTGGATTGGACAATTTGACTGGCCCTAAAACTAATATTCACTTTGAAATATCAGATAATATGACAGAAAAATTGTCAATTACACCAGTTTATTTTGATACAATAGAGCCAGGAAAGCAAGTCAATATTCAGGTTGCATTTATTGATAAGAATTTGGATGCATTGAATCAGCCACCGCTTGATAGCGGATATATTAAGATTTTATCAGGAAATGAGATATTGGGGCAGATTCATGTTACTTATTGTATTGATGGATTTTATGACGAACATTATACTAACAATATTGATCGATATTCAGGAACAAAGATTCGAATAGGCGGTAGCTTTTATAAAAATATTGGCAACATAAATCTCAGGAACTCGGTACCCCCAGTAATGGCTATTACTTTTAATCCCTATATTTTAGATACAAGCAATGTGCCTAATGATATGGGAGTAGAAATAAATAACGACTCACTTGGACGTATTTTATTAAATGAGGTTGGGAATTTTGAATTTTCAGATCATACGTTTGAACAGAATATTGTTGATGGAAATAAAAAGGTAACCTTTTTTATACAAATGAAGCAATCTGTTTTTGATGATATAAAGGAAAAGGCTAAACAGAATCCAAGCGCTTACAATGGAAACTATCTGTTATCTGACTTGGTGTTCGAATTTAAGGATGGCTGCCGAATGGGAGGAAGAATCTCCCCACTGCCATTAGTATATAAAATAACACCCGAATCATACAACAATGGTGGTAATTCTGGTGGAGGGGGAAGCAGTTCTGGCGGAGGTAATTCGAGTGGAAGCAGTAATAGCAGCAATACAAACAGTGGCCCTGGTATAGATAATACATTTACATCTAACGAGTATAATACTATTGGAAGCGATGATATCGGCTGGCGACAGAGTGATAATGGAATGTGGCAGTATCTGGGACCGGATGGAGGTCTCAAAACAGGCTGGTTATGGGACCCAACGGGTATCTGGTATTATATAGATTCTACAGGTAATATGGTCACTGGCTGGGCCCAGATAAACAACATATGGTATTTATTGCGCCCTGATGGTTCTATGGTAACAGGGTGGGCATTTACGGCGGATAAGTGGTACTATTTCAATCAGGATGGATCAATGAGAACTGGCTGGTTCCAAGATGCAGATAATAAGTGGTATTATTTCCAGAATGACGGTTCTATGGCCATGGAAACGACAACTCCGGATGGATTTCAAGTAAATGGGGAAGGAGTATGGATAAGGTAATATGACATATTAAAGAGGCTATCGTATTCATCATACGATAGCCTCTTTTTGGCAATTAGAATTTCTAAATCTTATTAATAAAGAAATTATTTGTGTTTTGGATTGCTACAAGTATAAACGGTACCATCGTCTTTCTTTGTTCCGCACTTGGTTTCGCTGTACCCAGTTACATGTCCCTTAGAATCTGTGCAGTAGTATCCATCATCTGTATCTTTCAGATTTTTCTTATTCTTCATGATAGATCCAGATGTATTTACTAAATAAGCATTCTGATCATCGATAATAGTTGTTGGATCTTCTACAGCTGTACCGTTCTTAAACGCCTGGTATCTCATATCAGAATCAGCTTTAATTCTAAGACCATTTACATAAAGAACATCATCAGCTTCACTTAAGCCACGGCCCTTGTTAGAACCTGTTTTCCCAAATGAGAATGCATATGTGTCACCATCAACATCAACATTCTGATTACCAATCTTCATAGCACCATCACTACCAGCGCCGAAGTAGTAAACATATACATCTGATCCGATTGTGTAGGTATTGCCATTATAGCCTTCGAATGATAAAGTGCCAGCCTTTAATGCATCAACTAAATCAGCATCATCAATAGCCTTATTTCCGACGATTTTAGTGCTTGATGACATAGCTAATGCCTGAACACCACTAAGCATCTCACCCTTGTTATTAAATGCATACTTCTTGCTAGAAATAGTTTTGATTTCAGATTTGACTAAATCGCCATCATTCTCAGCATAGAACCATTTTGCACTATCATCGTTATATGCACTTTCATTTACATCTTCTTCCGGAACAACATTAAACCAGCCTTTAGCTCTCCAGCCCTGATCTGACAGGTTGAAATAATGATAACTACTAATGGAAGCCTGATCAGCAGTTGCCTTTGGCATTGCCCACTCAGATACCATTTTTCCATATTCATTAAAGGCGTACTTTAATCCATTGATAGTCTTGCTCTTTAATTCGCTAGTATCAGAAGCCTTAACCTTCTTGCCGTTGCTTGCATCAAAGTAGAAGTAGTAGCTCTGATCGGGATCATCCTGAGTGTCATCTACAACATCGATCAGCGCCCAGCCGTTTGCCTGTGCACCATCATTCTCATCGCCACAGAAGTAAAGGCCATTAGTCCAAGCATCATCACCTGTCTGACGCTCTGAGCTCTCATTTACCCAACCGTAGAGCATCTTGCCTTCGCTATCAAATGCATATTTTTTGCCATTGATATTTTTGAAAGAAGTCTTTCCACTGGTCGGCGCTTTATATGCTTTACCATTACTCTGGAAGTAATACCAGAAGTAGTCAGGATCGTCATCACCGTAGCTATCTTCATTTTCTACCTGAATCCACTGATTTGTTACCATAGCGCCGTTGGCATCTACGTAATAGGTGTAATCATCATCTTCAACGATCGCATCAGTAGTCATTTCTCCATCACTGTTTAAATAGAACCAGTTGTTACCTGATTTCTGCCACTGATCACTTACCTGATAACCATCTTTGTCATAATAAACCCATGTACCATTTTCTTCCTGCCAGCCCTGAGCTGCGAAGGAGGTCATGGAGGCACCGATAGCTAACAGAGCTGCTGCAGATAATACTGCAACTAATTTTGTCTGCTTTCTCATAATTAATGCACTCTCCTTTTTCTTTTTGAAATACTTTTTGAAATTCCTAATTGCATTACGAGGTAATTATACTTCCTATAAGGGAAATTAGAAGGAAATAAGCGACGAGAAAGCAGCAGTTTTATTATCCTCTCACAAATTATATTTAAATACTAATTTTATTTTGTTTGGTATATATATCATAATTTTATTTTTGTATTATTAAAACTTTTGAATAAATATAAAAAATAGTTGTATTAATAATCTTTTTATACAATAGAACAAACATAAAATAGTATTAAAAGTTGACTAAAGTATTTTTATTTGCATTTTTTACTATGAGATGATATACTATACGTACTAATAGTATATCATCTCATAGTAAAGAAAGGAATTCTATGTTTATTGGAAGACGAAGCGAATTAGCGGAATTAAATAAGTTATATAATAAATCCTCATTTCAAATGGCAGTAATTTATGGACGTCGTAGAATAGGTAAGACCCGATTGATACAGGAGTTTATGAAAGATAAACCAGCTGTCTATATGACTGCGGTAGAGGCCGGTATAGCCATAAATCTAGAGCTTTTAAGTACCTCTATCTACCTGACGTTTTTAGGCGAAGAAGAAGCTACAATGATGCCATCATTCAAAGATTTCAGGGCCGCTTTACAATACATTACCAAAAAAGCCAAAGAGTCAAAAATCTTACTTATTATTGATGAATACCCTTATTTGGCTCAATCAGACAAAAGTATTTCTTCAATTCTTCAGGCTATGATTGATCAGGAGTGGAAAAATAGTAATATTATGCTTATCCTATGTGGGTCATCCATGAGTTTTATGGAGAACCAGGTCCTAGGATATCAAAGTCCCCTGTACGGAAGAAGAACAGCTCAATTTCGTCTGGATCCTTTAGATTACTATGAATCTTCCTTATTTGTGCCTCATTATTCAGCAGAAGAAAAGGCCTTAGTCTATGGTATAACAGGCGGAATACCCCAATATCTGGAAATGGTCGAGGACTCTATTTCAATTAAGGAAAATATTTTGGAAATGTATTTGAATACCAATGCCTATCTCTACGAAGAACCGGTAAACTTAATGAAACAGGAATTAAAAGAACCAGCTAATTATAACGCTATAGTTGAAGCAATCGCAAAGGGTGCAACGAAATTAAATGAAATATCCACTAAAGTACAGATGGAAAATTCAAATGTATCTACATGCCTTAAGTCATTAATTTCTCTGGGGCTGGTTGAAAAAGAGAGTGCTGTTACAGAAGAAGATAATAAAAAGAAAACAGGCTATATTTTGGCGGATCAAATGTTTCGTTTCTGGTACCGCTATGTACCACAATGTATGCTGCTAATTAATACCGGACGTCCGGAAAGAGCTTATGAAAAGATCATCGTTCCCGACTTACAAAATTATATGGGAAAAGTGTTTGAAAAAATGTGCATACAACATTTAGCTAAGCTTAACGCACAGGAAAAACTTCCTTACGAAATATTAAAACTAGGTAGATGGTGGGGGAATAATCCAGCGTTGAAACGCCAGGAAGAAATTGATATATTGGGTATTAATGACATTGATAAAACTGCAGTATTTGGTGAATGCAAATATCGAAATGAGGTTATTGACCTGGATACAGCGGACTTATTAATCAAGCGCTCTGAACTTTTTCCCAAATACCAAAAGAAGGGGTATATTTTATACTCAAAAAAAGGATTTAGCAGCAGTGTGTTAAACTTAGCCTCTCAACCGCTATCTTATATGAAACTCTTTAGCCTTGAAGAACTTTATGATTTGGAATAAGCTATAAGCACTGGCTCTGTGCCGGCAGGACCTTCATCCTTTTATTGATGGTGTTGATTAAAAGTATTTAATAGCAAGCCTTATTAAACTACTAATATGATAATAGGGCTTGTTATAAATGTCTAATTACTATAAGAGTACTAAATGCAATATGTTACTATGATATTAATTAAGTAAATATTAAATCATCCACCTGGTCCATGACTGATTTTTGTGAAATACTTTATAAAATCCAGTAAACTATTAGTTTTCCAAAGGCACAATACGATGGACAACATCAGCCATGAAGCGTAGCTATTATATTACTTAGATATCCTCTGGAGGCCTTTGCCTGTGCTGAGTGATTTGATACTATGTAATAAATATGCACAATAAAGGATTAATATTCATATCATTAAAGATTTCCTAAAAAGATAATATATTTTCGCCGAACAAATATAATCTGTATTTTTAAATTGAAAATCTTAAATATTTAATAAAATCAATCATTAATTACACACTCCTTCCACCTAATTTCCCTTATAGGAAGTATAATTACCTCGTAATGCAATTAGGAATTTCAAAAAGTATTTCAAAAAGAAAAAGGAGAGTGCATTTTTATGAGAAAGCAGACAAAATTAGTTGCAGTATTATCTGCAGCAGCACTGCTTGCCATCGGTGCGTCCATGACATCTCTTGCAGCAACCGGCTGGCAGGAAGAAAATGGTACATGGGTTTATTACGATAAGAATGGCGATGCAGTAACAGAACAGTGGGCAAAATCCGGTAATAACTGGTTTTGGCTTAACGAAGATGGAGAAATGGCTACCGACTATCTGGTAGATGACGACAGCAACTACTATTATGTAGATGCTAACGGTGCCATGGTTACCAATCAGTGGGTATCTATTGAAAATGAAGACTATGATGGAGATGACGGAGATGAGCCGTTAAACTATTGGTATTATTTCGGTGCCAACGGAAAAGCTTACAAGAGCTCCTCTAACAGCAACAGCGCTTCATTTAAGACTATCAATGGTAAGAAGTACATCTTTAATGATGAGGCTCAAATGCTCTATGGCTGGATCGATACAGACGGTCAGAGAGTAACCGGAGATGACGACTGGCGTGAAGGCACATATTACTGTGGTGATGAAAATGATGGCGCTCAGAAGGTTGGCGAGTGGGCTTATCTTGAAATTACCGATAATAACTGGGATGACATAGATACAGGACTTTCCAGCAATAATCTGTTTGATGATGAAGACCAGACTCGTTATTTCTACTTCAAAACTAATGGTAAGAAAATGACCGACGAAAAGGGCAAAACCATTAACGGCAGAAAGTACAGCTTTGATGAATATGGCCGTATGAATGCAGAGTGGGTTAACTGGGATGCTACGCCTTCTACAGCAAGTGCAGGCTCTGCCTCCTATACAACCGGATACAGATATTATGGAGATCCTGAAGATGGTGCAAGAGTTACCAAAGGCTGGTTCCAGGTAGTTCCAGATTCTTATTTGAGCCCAGATGATTATGAGGATGATGAGAACAACTGGTATTATTCTGACAAAGATGGAAAATTAGTTGCTTCCGAAATTAAGACAATCAATGGAAAGAAATATGCATTTGACTCCTATGGCGTAATGAAGAGCGGCCTGAAGGCAATTAAGTTTGCTGGAAACAGTACAACTGAAATTGACGAAATTAAGGGTGATGACGGTATTGCCAACATGCATTTCGACACAGAAGATAACTTTAAGGATAACGTTTCTGCATTATACGGAGCTGATTATAAGTTATACTACTTTGGATCCGGCGATGACGGCGCTATGAAGACTGGAAAGCAGACTGTAACCATTGATGGAGAGGATTATTCCTTCTTATTCAATAAATCTGGCAGTTCTAAGGGTGCAGGTAAACTGGGTATCGATGATGATAAGTATTATTTAGGCGGTATGTTATTAAAGGCATCTAAGGATGATAAGTATTCTGTAATTAAGATCACGAAAGATGCGAGTGGCACGATTACTGCACTGGAATGCTTAAGCACAGAAGAATTCCTTGCTGATGTTGATGCAACGTCTTCAATTCCGACAGGAAAAGATGATGATTACGATGAGTACTATAATGTGAAAGAGTCCGCAGCAGATACTGCAACTACACAGTACAGACTTGTAAATACTTCTGGTAGTATTCAGAAGAATAAGAATAAAGCAAAAGACGGTGATGATCGTTGCTTTAAGGTTGGCAACAGTAAAGAGATCGAGGCTGTTTTTGTAGAAAGCTAAATTCTAATTTGCAACAAGAAATTCTAATTGCCATAGACTTAACCTAGAGTATCGGAGTGTACTTATAGTACACTTTGATACTCTTTTTAGTACCACATAAATGTAAAAATTAGAGCATATTATTCACACATTAACCTACTGTACTTTATTAATAAAGTACATTCTAAAATTGTTAAGATAATAAAGAGGATACTCAACAAACCATTTAAGATCTGTTGAATATCCTCCCATAGCAATTAGAATTTCTTATCGAAATTTATGGAATTACTAAATAAATTATTTTGCCTTTGCAGTACTTCCGAAGTAAGTTACCTTACCATTTTCATCTGTACAGTAGTACATACCATCAGCATCTTTTAAGTTAGTTTTCTTCTTCATGATAGAAGCAGATGTATTAACTAAATATCCACCGATCTTATCAGCTACTTCTTTACCGTCTGTACCGAAGGACTGATATCTGTAGTCTTTGTCAGCTTTAATCTTACGGCCTAAAACTAACAGAGTCTTCTTAGTCTCGTTTACACCTTTGTACTTGGTAACACCAGTGGTACCGAAGGAGTAAGAGTAGTTATCACCATCTACATCGATAGTCTGATTGCCAGTCTTAGCCGAGCCATCATCTCCGCTGCCGAAGTAATAAACTGCATAGTTGTTATTGTCCTTATATGCTGTATATGCAGTATCGAATTTACCAGCGTCATCAATTTCGATCATTTCTCCAAGAATCTTGCCAGCAGAATCAATATTAAGTGCCCATAATCCACTGATCATTTCGCCCTTAGCATTAAAAGCATATTTCTTATTGTTAATAGTCTTTAAGATTGAGTTGTAAACATTACCGCTTCCGTCAGCATAGAACCACTTTGTGGAATCATCATCATAAGCGCTCTTGTTAACGTTCTCTTCCGGAACTACTTTAACCCAGCCCTTCTGTAATCTCCAGCCTTCATCTCCGCCATTGAAATACTGATATTCAGAAATAGTAGCTACATCTGCATCTGTAGCAAGAGTATCAGTCCAGCCATCCTGCATTACACCATTCTCGTTAAATGCATATTTCTTGCTGTTGATTGTCTTGATTGCATACTTTGTAGCATCATCAGCTGCATACTTCTTACCATTTGATGGGTTGAAGTAGAACCAGTAGTTCTTATCTTCATCATCTTTAATAACAGAAAGTTTCATCCAGCCTGAAGCACGAGCACCATCGTTCTCGTCGCCACAGTAGTAATCGCCTGACTGCCAAGCGTCATCACCTGTGATTCTGGTAGCATCTTCTTTATTTACCCAGCCATAAAGCATTTTGCCTTCGCTGTCAAATGCATACTGCTTGCCGTTAATTGTCTTAAAGGAAGCGGAACCAGTTGACTTATAAGCCTTGCCGTTTGCCTGGAAATAATACCAGTATGCATCTGGCTCGTCTGTGTCGCCTGCATTCTCGTTCTCAACTGCTACCCAGCCATTAGCTACCATAGCACCGTTGGAATTTACATAGTAGTAGTTTGTACCATCATCGATCAGCTCGTCGGTTGCCATAACTCCATCACCGTTTAAATAGAACCAAGCGTCTCCTGATTTTGCCCAAGTATCTGTTACCTGATCGCCGTCTTTGTTATAATAAACCCACTCGCCATTCTCTTCCTGCCAGCCAGTTGCTGCAAAAGAGGTCATGGAAGCGCCGACAGCTAACAGAGCTGCTGCAGATAATACTGCAACTAATTTTGTCTGCTTTCTCATA
>OBXC01000546.1_pt1 | contig 28461 bp, 31 predicted proteins | sample 1538111 | NCBI WGS metagenome assembly OBXC01 (sample SAMEA2580137, study PRJEB22360) | human gut metagenome | biome: human gut; feature: human-associated habitat; material: faeces | place: Denmark | collected 2008/2010
CAACTATTTTTATGTTATACTATAAAAGTAGTAATTCACGATTGTTAATGGCGAACGACAAATCACAACCCAAGAGCCAAGTTAAACAATCTCCAAAAAACTTAGGGGTAAAAAGGAATGGAAGAAAGAAAAATAATATTCAGTAAGCGTTTCAAGAAATATAAGTTCATGAATTCTGATACAGAATCCAAAGACGATGCTGATTACGATGCCGCTATTTCACAAGTCAGTGATTTCTTTGAATATATGCGAAAGAACCGCAAAAGTGTTCCCGATGAAGAAAGAATCGCCAATAAAGATAAGTTCATTAAAACCGTAGAAGAATTATCTAACACCTATAAAATTGATGTAGATTTAGAAGAATTTAGCGAAGGTTATGTAGCACAACATCTATCTTGATTACGGTTGCTACAACGGATATATTAAGAAGCTGCTAGCAATGTTGTTTATCCTTGCCGATGATATTTCCTTTTTAGATGGCAAAAAAGAAGATGCCGATATGCTTTTCAGCTTCACTTATCACACACATCATATTTTCCTAAAAGACAGAGAAACAACCGATTTCTCATAATGTACCCGATGGCTACTCAACTGAGCAGCCATCTTTTCGATTTTCCAGACACCGTCTGGAATTTTTAATATGCCGGAATACCGTATCCATAGATATTGCTGCTTCCGACTGCGTACTGTCTTTGCTTACAGGCGTCGCCTGAGTTACCCTCTACGGTATAAACTGTGCCATTCTCACACTTCTCTACGATACCAACGTGGTCTGTTGTACCGTCGCCTTCCCAATCAAAGAAGATAATATCTCCTACCTTTGGTTCATAAGTGCGGTCTTGCCATTTTCCATTTTTTCTTCATAATACTTAACTGCACGCTTTGTCATTCCAACCTCATTTATAATTTCATTTAATAACATCCGATGCACCTCCTTATGATTTATGTTGATAGTATAAGCGTATACGCTGCGTGCAGGTCAAGAGTTTTTCGTCTTTCTTCTAAAAATGGGCAATCCCGATTTCAGGACTGCCCATTCATTCTGCTAATTATGCGATTTTTTCTTGCTTGCACCGATTTCTGCATCAATTGATGTAAGTTTGATGTAAATCGCTGTTTTTTCAGTTTTTTATCAAATGAAGTACGTCCCGTCTATTCGGTAAAACGGTACATCTTTACATCATCTTAATAGAGCTTTGCACCTGCTGGAATATGGTCATCAACCATCAGAAGATGGAGCTTTTCTTCGCCTTCTTCTTCGTGGATAGCACTGAGGAGCATACCGCAAGAGTCAATGCCCATCATAGCTCTCGGTGGAAGATTTGTGATAGCGATAAGCGTCTTTCCAACCAGTTCTTCAGGCTCATAAAAGCTATGAATACCGCTTAAAATGGTTCTGTCTGTGCCTGTTCCGTCATCAAGCGTAAACTGTAACAGTTTCTTTGACTTCGGTACTGCAACACACTCTTTAACCTTTACTGCACGGAAATCTGACTTGCTGAATGTATCAAAATCAACAAATTCCTCAAATAAAGGCTCTACCTTTACCTTAGAAAAATCAATCTTTTCAGACTCAGTTTTTACATTTTTTTCAGGTGCTTCAGAAGCTGTAATATTTACATCATTTTTCTTATTTACACCATCTAAGGACTTCATTGTCGGGAATTTTTTTGATTTTTCTTCATTACCCTTCGTGATGCTTCGCTGAGCTATTCCTATTAAATTGTCTTCTCTTCATCAGCATTCATGATGAATCATTGTCAAATCATATCTGTTGTCAATTTGATGTCATTTGGTTATTTCTGTTGTCAGATGAAAGGGTTCATAAGCCCTTCTTAAAATACATCCATTGTTGCAGCCAAATGTTCAAATGTTTCCTGTTTTTTCTCCTCTGTCGCTTCTGCATAGATATCCATAGTGGTCTGAATATCCTTATGCCCCATGATCGACTGGATTATTTTCAGGTTCGTTTCTCTTTCACAAAGCCTTGTGCAAAATGTGTGTCTCAAACTGTGCGCTGAAAAATCCGGCAACAGCACCGGCTCCCGATGCTCTTTTTTTGCCTCTATTTCTTCTGTTGCATTATAAGCAGATGAGATTCTCTTGATTGCCCGATTGACTGACTGGGCATTCATTATATTTCCATAACGGTTACAGAAAACAAAGCCTGTCATTCCATCAATCTCTGCATCTGTCCAGCCATTTTCTTTCTGCTCTTCCCAGATCATTTCAAAAGAATCTTTCACTGTATCCAACATGGGAATCGTACGCATTCCGGCTTCTGTTTTCGGCGTTGAAATATGATTTTCCGATGCCCAGTCTTCTCCTACCGGATAATACGTTAGATTATGATTGATGCTGATAATCCGCTTCTCATAATCGATATCTTCCCATCGAAGCCCTAAAACTTCGCCGATTCGGCACCCGGTTCCAAGAAAAATCGTAAAAATCGGCCACCAGTGAAAATAAACCGGATGCGTAGCAATATATTCCATAAATGCTCTCTGCTGCGGAATTGTCAGTGCATGTCTCACACCGGTTTTCATGCCTAAGTTTTTCTTTAATTCTGCCATGACTCCATCCGTAGGATTTTTTCTGATAATGTCATCCCTTACAGCCAGTTGAAAAGTCGGATGCAATAACGTATGAATGGTTTCCAACGTGTTGATCTTCAGTTCCTGCTTCTCAATCAGGTGATTATAGAACTGCACCACATCAGAATACTTGATCTCTGCTATATTCCGCTTTCCAAATGTCTCCCGGATAAATCGGTCATACATATAAAGATAATTGCTCTTGGTCGTTGGTTTCAGATTGTTTTTGAGGCTCATGTAACGGTCAAATACAAAATTTACTGTAGCCTTTCCGGCAACATAAATATCCAGACCGTCCATCTGATCTTTCATGAGCTGTGCTTCTTTTTCCCGAAGCGTTACAAGGTCTTGTGCATAAACATATTTACGTCTTCCGAGAGGATCCGTATAAGTATATACATATCTCCCGTCTGAACGTCTCTGTGATTCACCTTTCCGCAGGACTCTGCCCCGCAGATCTTTTCTTGTCTGTGCCATATAAATCCTCCTTCAATTAAAGGAAGGACTACATATTATTCAGGTCTGTTCAATACTTTTTCCAGTCCCTGCAAGACAACTTCTGTCACAGTCATTTTGTGTTTCCTGGCATAATCACAGATACACTTATACATAGAATCCTCCACCCGGATACTCAACACTTTCTTTTTTACATTTTCCGACTTCGGTCTTCCTATTTTCGCCATATCTGTTCTTATTCCTCCACATCCATATTATGATTTTCGTATGACAAGAAGTCAATCCCTATTTTTCGTCCTTCCACGATTTTCTTCTGTTCCCTACGCAATCCGAAATGTCTCCAGATATTTTTCAAAAATCTCACAGTTTACAAGAGCAACCTTGTCAATCTTATACACTGCTTTAGCTTCTTTCGCCAACTCCTGGAATTTCGTCAGTCCAATGCTATAAAGCTCTGCACCCTCTTGATAGCGTACAAATTTCTTTGCTATTTTCTTTGTTTTCTCTACATCTTTACGTGCATATCCCATACACCGCACCTCCTTTTGGACATGAAAAAAGCAGCTACCCTATTTTTCATAGACTAACTGCTCGTGTTTTTGTTCCATATTCTGTTTTAATTTACTGAAACGTCTTCTGTTTGACTTAACTGTTTATGAACATCACGTCCAACATACATAATTCGCACTACATATACTATTTCAGTTTCATCATCTGTTTTGTAAAATACCAGATAATTATCCACCGGAAAGAATCGAAGTCCTCTGCTGTGCCACGGTTCTTCCTCATAGAGCCGATTTCTATTCGGCATAGTATCCAGCTTCCGAATTGCCATCATAATCCGCTCTGTCTGCCCTGCAGCATTCTCCGGAGCTAACAGTTCCTCTGAAATATATCTGAAAACATTTCGCAGATCTTTCTTTGCTACTGCTGTATACATCACTTTATATTTCATATACCAAATTCCCGTTTCATTTCTGCTTCAACTTCATCTGCTGAATATACTCTGCCTGCTTTAATATCTTCCATGCCTTTTTCTATTTCTGCATCGAACTGTTCCTTTGTAAGAGAACCATACGCAACAGGTTCCTCATAAGCCGGAAGTTTCATTTCAAAAGGAATTCCTCTCTGGAGTACAATCTGTCTCAGAAACATTCCTACCGCATTGGACATTGGAATTCCAAGTCGATCAAGCACCTGCTCTGCCTGTTCTTTTACTTCAGGTTCGACACGTGCAAATACATTTGCTGTTCTTGCCATAGATATCGCCTCCTCTTTTTTCTTCATTATATCCTGTTTGATTGCAAGTTGCAAGCGATTCGCAATCTATTTTCGTAATTTCATACACCGGCAGACGGCAGGTGGCAGATAAGGTATCTATAAAAATCTGTATTTGCTTCAATGACTCTGCCACCCATCATTCTTTTAACCGAATACTGTTTTCCTGTTTTTCATTTACTCGATACTCCAACTCATTCTTCATTCGACTTCTCACATCACGCATTGTTCTTCCAGAAATTCCTTGTTCCTTTGCTTTTTCATCTAATTCCCTAATGGAAATTTCTTTTTTATCAGCAAGCAGTTCCCTGATTAACTTTGCCCCTCTCTCCAGCTTTGTTTCTGTTGCTTTTCCTTCTTTCCCATCTAACAATTCATCTGCGGAAATCTCATAGGCTCCCACCCATCGGAAACCTTCTTCGTCTCCCAGTTTAAATGCCATTGTCTCCCCTGGTGGCGCAAGAGAGCTTTTTTCATGAATCAATACCCTTGTGGTTGGATCTTTTCTTACTTTTCCGATAAAAATTAAGCTTCGCACTGCTGCCATGATATCAATAGATCCAAGTCCACGGTAAGTACTCTGTGTCCCGGAAGATTTATTCAGATGTCCGATCAATACAATGGCACATCCGGTCTTCTCGGCAATCATTCCCAGTTTTCGGAACACTGGACGCACTTCATTTGCACGGTTCATATCCACATCTGCTCCAATAAAGGCCTGTACCGGATCAATGATTACAAGCCTCACATGATTCTGCCTGACTGCCTTTTCAATTCGATCATCGGATAAAGTCAACGCTTCTTCCGAATCATCAATCACCATAACCCTGCTTAGATCAGCTCCTGCTTCTACCAGTCTTGGCTTGATCGTATCACCCATACCATCCTCCGCTGTCTGATAGATTACATTGAATGGTTCGATATAAACATCTAATTCTTTTTCTCTTTCATCAGCAGACTTTTCTCCCTCAACAATTTCTTCTGCTGTAGTCTTTTCTTCTACTGGTTGAAACTCAAACTCTTTATCAATTGATAAATGATTTTCTCCACAAGTTCCAACCTTTATTCCAAAATATGTCAATTTCATTTTACTTAAATCGACAAGGTTATAATTATTTTTAAATGCTTTAAGATTAAATCTTAATAAGTTTTTCCGCTCTTTCTCTGTCTTTAACAACATATCATAATAACCTCGTTCACCTAATATTGCCTCATTTAATTTTTCCATATCTATTGGCATTTCTTCTTTAGGCACAATTGTCAAATACGAACTAATCATTTTATACAATGTTACAGAATTTTCCGGTGCATAAACACCACTATTCTCAAATTTTTTTACATGTTCATCTTCCGATGCTGCCTGTATATAATCTGTAAGCAACGTATTTTTTATTGTTTTATCAAAAGCGCTAGTCAGCTCAGCGGAAGCACTGGCATCAACCTTTCCCTGAAATGTTGCTTTAATATAATTCAAAATATTAAAGCCACTTTTGGCCTGAGCTTCAATTTCAGCAACTATTTTGGCTATTTTTTCTTTATTTTCCTGCGTTGACCAATCAAGCCGTCCTCCATTGGTAACATCAACATAATCCTGTGCAGCAGCTTCATCAAAATATACTATTTTTAGAAACTCTGTTTTCTCAATGTTATTATTTTTCAACTTTTCTGCTCCTTACTGTTTCTGTTCCTCGCACAATTTCTGATATCTTTGCATCAGTTCTGCAACACAGGCAGCTTCGCTTTTATAGGCTTCACTGCCTTTTGTGAATCCGTATGCCTGCATGACTGCCATATCATTCTGGCGATGTGCTTTTCGCAGTTCCGGCGGCATGGTCAGTTCATCATAAAGATCTGCAAGGCTGCTATCCGGATATAATGCTCTGGCATCAAGGATTGCCTGTGCAGTCTGTTCGATTTTTTGCCGTTGCTGAGCGGTCGGCTCTGGCCATGGAAATGTATTATATACCACATTACTTGCATAACTATAATCGCTCTTTAATCTGCCACAAACTGTTCGCATCCACGCCATATGAACATTCGATGTCAATACACCAAAATGATACAGAGAAATGTCCGGTATCAAAAACAATTTACTTCCAGCAATAACATCAGCATCGATTACTTCCATCGGAATATATCTTCGATTTTGTGAAGATACTTTCGGTAATGCTAACGCCGGATTTATTCTGTCTTCGCTATAATATCGGAGTCGAACTGGAAATGTCGGCTTGTCAGCATAATGATTAGTATCAGGACTTGGACAACTTAATCGAAATTCACGAACGTTCTTTACACGTTCCATAATTTTAGGATATTTTTTTAACTCCGATGGCAATATATCTTTCAGCCAAAGGCAATATCTCGATTTTCTCGCAATAAAATCTTTTCCCATCATATAAGGATGTATATATTTTTCCGCCTGCGGCTCATTTTGTAGAAATATATTTTTTTCATCTTCCGTCATAACATAGTTTCCATCGTCTTTCATCTCACAGCCAATATACATTTTAGGTACATCAGAAATTGGCGTTTTTCTACTTACAATGAAAACATTATCCGCATCAACAAGATATGGATTTATATTTTTTGCTAATGTCATTCTTCCATCAGAGAATATTTTCTTTACATTTCCACCCACCTGGCTAAATCCGACTATTACACAATGTACATGTGCCTTTAAACTAGCTTCGCTATCCCACTGAAAAGTTCTATGTGCAAAATCAATTTTCACACCTGCTTTAAAAAGCGGTTCCCATAAATTTGCAACTTGTTCACCCTGACATATTGAATTGGTAGAAACATAGGCACAATGTATCAACGTATTATTAATAAAATCTGCGGCTTTCTTATACCAGCAAGAAACGTAGTCCAAGGTTCCATAGTTTTTCCAATCTGATAAAACTAATTTTGCATCCTTTTTCTGCTCAGTGTTCATATTTTTAGTTCCTACAAATGGTGGGTTACCCATGATATAAGATAACTGCATTTTAGGAACAATACTTTCCCAGTCCAGTTTTAGTGCATTACCTTCTACAATAAACGCATTGGTCGTCAACGGCAAAAAATCCAGATTCATATGAACGATGTCTTCTGTTTCTTTCATCATCTGTGATTCAGCAATCCATAAAGCAGTCTTAGCAACTGTAACAGCAAAATCATTAATCTCAATTCCATAAAACTGATCAATAGAAACGTGGATTGGTGAGGATTCATCAAAGCCAAAAGTAATCTGTCCTCTCTGCAATTCTTTTATGACTTCGTTCTCCAATCGCCGTATACTGATATATGTTTCCGTAAGGAAATTTCCACTTCCCGATGCCGGATCAAGCCACCGGAGATTTGCCAGCTTCGTCTGGAAGTCTCTCAGCTTTTTATCTTTTGTTCTCTGCACGGTTATCTGCTGAATTTCTTTCAGCTCATTTTTCAGATCGTCCAGAAACAGTGGATCAATGACCTTGTGAATATTCTCAATGCTGGTGTAATGCATACCGCCGGAGCGTCTTGTCTCTGGATTCAACGTACTCTCGAACACAGCGCCAAATATGGTCGGACTGATTTCTGACCAGTCAAAATCTGCTGATGCTTTTTCTAATAAAAGATTTCTGATTTCATCCGTAAAAGGCGGAATCTCAATATCTTCATTTGCAAAAAGTCCACCATTTACATACGGAAAAACTGCAAGCTGTGGGTTATCATCTTTCAAATAAGGATCTCTATCCTCCGGCTTTGTATCAAGGATCTGGAAAAGTTCGATCATTGCTTTTCTCATTTTTCTTGCATCAAATTCTTCCAGATAATCATGGAACATACCATGCTGTCCGAAAATGCCGGCATCCTCTGCATACAGGCAGAATACCATTCTGACACAAAGGATATTCAGACTTTTCATTGCACGCTCTGTTGTTGGATCGGCATATTGTTTTGCCAGTGCATCATACAGCAACCCTACAATTTCACCTGCGGCAATGGAAACTTCCATTTCTCTCTGAAGATTTTTGTTTCCCTCGTCCACAAGGAACTGTAACCGATAATATTCTTTTTCCAGATTCTCCAACTGGATAATCTCCGGATCACCGCCCGGCTTTTCCATGTCATAAATATAAAATGACTGAAAATTGCTAGTTACAATCCATCTTGGTCTTTTTGAATATGGCAGTTCAGAAGAATATCTTTTTGCCTGTTCAAAGGGTGTCAGCATAGAGCCATCAGACTGCCGGATAGCAGCCGTCAGGCTCTTGTTGATACTTTTCTGTTCAATCATTACATGAGTTTTCTCAATATACCCGTCAATAAAACTGGTGTGATCAAGATGTACCTGATCCTCAAAGGAAATAAACTGTGATATTTCAGTTACACCAAATACCATTGTCAGAAGCTCCACCCAGAAAATCTGGCTGTCTCCCTTTTCATATCCACGGTCTTTCCAGTTTTTTGCAAATGCTTTCGCTGCTGCTCTTTGTTGTGCATCTGTCATTGTGGCACCCTCCTGTTACTTTTCATCTGTAAATTCCATCATCTCATCAACGGTGCAGTCCAGTTTCTTGCAGATTTTCTCAATCGTTTCCATTGAGACATACTGATTTTTTCCCATTCGGGCAAGAATATTACCACTAATCCCGGTAAGGTACTGCATCTCTATCCGCTTCATATTTTTATCTATGAGCATTTTCCATAATCTGTTATAACTTACGCCCATAAGCGCCTCCATATTTTTCATATAAACATATTTTGATTATATCACGATTTCGTTAGGTTAAATACCTGTAATTTTTGATATCTTCTACCAAATGGTTGGAGAGGCTGTTCTAACACAAGACAACCTCTCCAACCATTTATTTCGGATTAGTCAAATGGGAGCTCACCATCTGGTACTTCTATGAATCCGTCTTCATCTGTTTTCTCTGTTCCTGACAAATTCGCTTCGGCACCGCTGTCCTTGTTCTGAGCAAATTCATGTTCTTCCACAACCACATCTGTGGTATAAATTGTCTTCCCGTCTTTGTCCTTATAACTGCCAGTACTGATACGACCGCCAATTACAATCCTCATTCCCTTATGAAGATATTTCTGTGCAAATTCTGCACTCTTTCCGAATGTGACACAAGAAATAAAATCTGCTTCCTGCTCACCGTCACGTTTATACCTTCTGTTTACCGCAAGTGTATATCTTGCTACTGCCATATCATTATCTTTCCCGGCATATTTAATCTCCGGGTTCTTTGTCAGTCAGTCTTCCCATTAAAATCACTTTATTCATAATCGTTACCATCCTTTCCGGGCATTTCACCCTGTAAACATTGTTATCAGTTTCATTTTTCATCAGCGGCCTGGTGTGCGTTTCCCTGTCACCTGCAGCCGTCTCAGACTGCCTCTGCCTGCATCAGCAGGACACTGACCATAAGGCTCCGGTCAGCCGCCCATCATCGGGAGTGTCATTATGATTCCGCTTGCTTCCAGAAAAAGAAAGGTCATGGCAGAACTCCTGGTAGGCTTCCAGGGTGCACTTATCAATTGTCAAGGTTCAGCGAAGGAACATTCCAAAACGTCCTCTAATTACTAAAGTCAAATAACTTAACATGATGCAAAAGAATCGTGATATTTTTTTGCATTTTTATCATTTTTTCTTTTAATTTCATTAGTCCCTTCACATACTCTGTACTGGGACGAACAAAAACGGACATGATTTTGAAGAATTTTTGAAAAATAATTGTTCCTCTACCTATAAAGCGTTGGAAACAGTATTTACCAACCCTCTTTTGCAAGTTTTTTCGCATAAGTGAAATATTTCCTCACTAATTGCAAGTTTCAGAGAGCGTTTGGACGGTACTTTCGCAGAAAAATTTATTTTTCCTACTAATCACACATGGGAAAGCAGAGAATGTCAGATGATTTTGAAAAAATCAAAAAAGAAGCATCAACCACTATTGCAGCCAATGCTTCTTCAATTTACTTTCTTACTTACGAAAGAGATTTCAATATACTTTTTATTACTTTCTTTAATTTCAATCCATCTTTCAGCCCTAGACGATAAAAAAATTCTTCTGTATCTGCTCCACTACTGAATATGGCATCACAGTATTTTGTAATTGCCTCTTCCTGTTCTGGTGATAATGAAGCAATTACCTTTTCATATTCTTCTTCAACTTTATCTGGCTCTGTCACAGATTGCTGTTTCATTTTCCAGTCTGCATACTCTTTCCCCATGTGCTCTGTTATTGTTAGACTGATAAATTCTTCAATCTCCTTTGTCAATTTCATAGATTTATACCTGCCCTTTCCATGTTATCTCACTGTTTCAGATAAATCCGGTAACTATCCAGAACTGAATCGGTAACACCACTTTTATATATTTTACGAATATCAACAATTTGTTCATCTTTCAACAGTTTCAACTAATCCAGTAAATCTTTTCTGCTGTTTGCAAAATTGCAGCATCTTCCATCTGCATATTCAATCCTGTATCTCATACGCTCCTCCTATACATATACCAATTCACTCAATACAATTTCCTGCACACGATTCCTGATGTTGTTACACTGTCGCACCCATTCCATAGGATTCTGACTCTTCAGTTTCTCGGTAACTCCATCCGCAATTCTCATTTGTGCTTCAATCAGCTCATACCGTTCCTGTGTCTGTTCGTTAAGATCTGCCAGATAGCGATCCAGTTTTCCGGTCAACAAAAGATAAGAATACATCCCTGATTTATGTTTTTTCAGATATTGTTTCCGAAGTATTCCCCAGTAACCAATCGGTCGGTTTTCCTCCGGCAAGGCTAACATCGGCATGTAATAATCTCCCACCAGCACATAATCCAATCCATTGTTATCATCATGTATTATTTTTCTCTGTTCACTCATGTTCTTCTCCTCTATCAAATCTTCCTCTGCTCTCGCAGATACGCTTCAAATATACTTCTACGAATCAGTACTTTCTTCCCAATCTTATATACTGCTCCGGCTTCATGTGCCATACGAACTACGGGCTTGATTCCCAGTCTGTAATATTCACATGCCATATTGTAGGTCACGTAGTCATGGCTCATAAATTCCAGATCTTCATCGTCAATCTCATCTGAAAACATCCATACATTACCGCTCATCCATCATTTCCTCCCTGCCTTTTCCTGTCGCCGGTTCATGGAATCGTTCCAGATAAGTATCAAAAATATCCTTGTTAATCAGTACCGTTCCATCTATTCTGTAAATCGCACCTGCATCACTTGCAAGTTCCAAAAGTTTCTTATGGGAGATACTGTAAATGATTTCTGCCTGTTGATAGCGCAGATACTGTCGGCGTAATTTTCTAAGCTGCTCTGGTACTTCTTTCATACTTGTAATTGGTTTATAACTTTTACCCATGATGTTTTCCTCCAAAATTAGATTTACTGTTTTACAGAAGCTGACCGCTGGGATGTGACTTTCCAAGAACGAAAAAAGCACCTCTTAGATTAACTCTAAGAAGTGCTCTTACTTCATTGCCCAAACCTGTGCCCTTTCACCTGAAATTCGTCATGCTTCATAACGATTCATCATTCTCCCAAATTTTGTTGTCAAATTGTTGTCAAATGCGGTCTGACATCATGGTTTTAGACATTTTATATTTAAATTTAGTACAGCTTTGCACCAGCCGGGATGTGGTTATCAACCATCAGAAGATGGAGCTTTTCTTCTCCCTCTTCCTCATGGATTGCACTGAGGAGCATTCCACAGGATTCAATTCCCATCATGGCTCTCGGTGGCAGGTTAGTGATCGCAATTAAGGTCTTTCCAACCAGCTCTTCCGGCTCGTAATAAGCGTGAATACCGCTTAAAATCGTACGATCTGTGCCTGTTCCATCATCCAGAGTGAACTGTAACAGCTTCTTGGATTTCTTAACAGCTTCACACGCTTTAACCTTTACAGCTCTGAAATCTGACTTGCTGAAAGTATCGAAATCAACAAATTCCTCAAATAAAGGCTCTACCTTTACCTTGGAGAAGTCGATAACTTCTTCCTTCTCAGGTGCTGCTGTGGAAGTGCTGTTTTCTGACTTCGCAGACTTCTTATCAGCATCCAGTGACTTCATTGTCGGGAACAGTAAAACGTCACGGATTGCAGCGCTGTCTGTCAGCAGCATCACCATTCTGTCGATACCAAATCCGATACCGCCGGTAGGCGCCATACCGATTTCCAAAGCATTCATAAAGTCTTCATCTGTTGTGTTTGCTTCTTCATCACCCTGTGCCAGAAGTTCTTCCTGTGCTTTAAAACGCTCTCTCTGGTCAATCGGGTCATTTAACTCAGAATAAGCATTTGCCATTTCCCATCCATTCATGAAGAATTCGAAACGTTCTGTATATTCCGGATTTTCCGGTTTCTTCTTTGTTAATGGAGAAATTTCAATCGGATGGTCCATAACAAAAGTAGGCTGAATTAAATGTTCTTCTGCAAAAGCCTCAAAGAACAGAGATAAAATATCACCTTTTTTATGACGTTCTTCAAACTCTACATGATGCTCTCTTGCTGCTGCTCTTGCTTCTTCTAATGTATGAATTTCATTAAAGTCCACGCCTGCATATTTCTTAACAGCATCTACCATGGTAATACGCTCAAATGGTTTTCCTAAATCCATTTCTATGCCGTTATAAGTAATTTTTGTAGTTCCCAGAACTTCCTGTGCAACATGACGGTACAGATTTTCTGTTAAATCCATCATGCCGTGGTAGTCTGTATATGCCTGATATAATTCCATCAGAGTAAATTCCGGATTATGTCTTGTATCAAGACCTTCGTTACGGAATACACGTCCGATTTCATATACTTTTTCCATACCGCCTACAATTAATCTCTTCAGATATAATTCCAGAGAAATACGAAGCTTGAAATCTTCATCCAATGCGTTAAAATGTGTTTCAAAAGGACGGGCAGCCGCACCGCCGGCATTTGCAACCAGCATCGGTGTTTCCACTTCTAAAAATCCCTGTCCGTTTAAGTAATTACGAATACTTGCAATGATTTTGGAACGCTTAATAAAGGTATCCTTTACATCTGCATTCATAATCAAATCCACATATCTCTGACGGTAACGTAAATCTGTGTTTGTCAGACCGTGGAATTTCTCTGGAAGCGGTTTTAAGCTCTTAGATAACAGTGTTACTTCTGTGGCATGAATAGAGATTTCTCCTGTTTTTGTCTTAAACACTTCGCCTTTGATACCTACAATATCACCGATATCCATCTTCTTGAAATCTTTATAATGGTCTTCGCCGATATTGTCTCTTGCAACATAAGACTGGATAGAACCCTGTAAGTCCTGAATACTGCAAAAAGAAGCTTTTCCCATAACACGCTTGGACATCATACGTCCTGCAAGAGATACGCTCTTTCCTTCTAATTCTTCAAAGGCATCCTTCACTTCCATGCTGTGATGAGTTACATCATATTTTGTAATCTGAAATGGGTCTTTGCCATTTTCCTGTAACTCAGTCAATTTCTCACGGCGCACCTTTAATAACTGGTTTAAATCCTGTTCCTGTGCTTTCTTCTGCTGTTCTGCCACCTTGTACACTCTCCTTATCTTTAAATATTTCTCTCGATTTCGAGAATTTTGTATTCCATTACACCTGCAGGCATTTCAACGGATACTGTATCACCTTTTCTTGCTCCGATAAGAGCTTTTCCAACCGGTGACTCATTGGAAATTTTGCCTTCCAAACTGTTAGCTTCTGTTGAACCTACAATTTTAAATTCCATTTCTTCTTCAAACTCAACATCATAAACTTTTACTTTACAGCCTACGCTGATTTTATCTAAATCTACTTCATCCTCTACAACAACTTCTGCATTTTTCAGGATTTTTTCAATTTCTTCAATTCTGGCTTCGATATCTCTCTGCTCGTCTTTTGCTGCATCGTATTCCGCATTTTCAGACAAGTCGCCCTGTTCTCTGGCTTCCTTGATTTTCTCTGCCACTTCTTTTCTTTTGTTTACTTTTAAATCGTGTAATTCTTCTTCCAGTTTTGTCAGTCCCGCATACGTAAGTAATGTTTTCTTTTCTTCCATTTTAATTCTACACCCTTTCTCAATATATTTATAATGGAAAACGAACCCAGAAGGCCCGTCCCATACAAATATCACTTCTTAACAGTCATAATATTATAAATAATAGATATGCGGATGTCAAGCTTATTACTCCTTATAATCTAATATTTATAGTTTTTTTACAATCTATGCACCAGTTCTTCCAGTTGTTCATAAGACTCTACTTCATTCACCATTCTTCTTACCGATGCAGAATGAGGCATACCAGAAGTATACCATGCCACATGCTTACGCATTTCCCTCATTCCCGTATAAGCTCCTTTATACTCTAACTGGAGTCTTGCATGACGGAGCATCATTTCCTTAATCTCCTCCATAGACGGCTTTGGTTTAAATTGTCCAGTTTCCTGATAATACAAAATTTCAGAAAACAGCCACGGATTTCCCTGCACAGCACGGCCAATCATAATGCCGTCACAGCCTGTTTCTTTTACCAGTTTTTCCGCTTTTTCAGGGGAAGTCACATCCCCATTCCCAATGACCGGAATGGACACTGCCTCTTTCACCTGACGGATAATATCCCAATCCGCCTGTCCGGAATAATACTGCTCTCTTGTTCTTCCATGTACGGCAACGGCTGCTGCTCCTGCATCTTCCAAAATCTTTGCAATTTCTACTGCATTTACACTGTCTTCTGTGAAGCCTTTACGGATTTTCACAGTAAGGGGTTTTTTAATTGCCCTCGACACCTTATACACAATCTCATGCACCAGCTTTGGATTTTTCATAAGAGCCGAGCCTTCTCCGTTATTCACCACTTTTGGAACGGGACATCCCATGTTGATATCCAGAATATCAAAATTTCTATGTTCAATCTGCTTGGCAATTTCTGCCATCAAATCCGGCTCCGAGCCAAAAAGCTGTAAAGAAACAGGACGTTCTCTCTCATCAATCTCCATCAGACTTTCCGTATTCTTATTTTTAAAATGAATGGCTTTTGCGCTTACCATCTCCGTGCAGATAAGCCCTGCTCCCTGCTCCTTGCAAAGCAAACGAAATGGCAGGTCCGTTCCCCCTGCCATAGGCGCCAATATTAAATTATTTTCCAGCGTCACATTTCCGATTTTAAGCTTCATCTTCTACCTCTTGTCCCAGAAAGAATACTTTATAATATAATTCCAAAGACTCTAAAAGCTCTTTTTTCTTCTGGCGTAAATCTTTAATACGCAGTACACTGCCGATTTCATCAAACATAGCATCTGCTTCCAGCGCCTCTACCTGAAACTGCAGGCTTCCGTCTTCATCAAATTCCAAAGTGAGGACTCCTCCGATTTCCTCTGTATACAATACGCACATAATGTGCAGCTCATCCTGTATAGACTGAGGAAGTGATGCAAAATCATCATTAAAATAATACTTCTGCTCGTATGCACTTGCACCGCACAAAACTACTTTATCCTTGTACATGCTTATCTCCTTTATACATAACTATATAATCCCCTGACAGAAACCTCGCCGGAAAAAACCTTTCTCACCTTTCCCTGTAAATCCTCTACAAGGAGCTCTCCTGTATCGGTAATTCCCCTTGCTGTACCAATGGTTTCTGTGCCTTTTTCCAAAATCCTCACCTGCTGATTTTTATTCAAAAGCCGTTTTTCATATTCTTCCTTCAATGCCTTTAAATTCTGTGTTTTCAAAAACAGCTCATAATTCTTCCAAAAGCATGCTGTAACCTTCGTTACCAGCTCTTCTCTTGACATTTCCTTTCCTGTTTCCAGAAAAACAGAAGTTGCCTTATTTCTAAGCTCTTCCTGAAATTCCTTTTGATTGACATTGATACCTACACCAATCATAATAAAATCCGGCTTCTGTTCTTTCATCTGCATTTCCGTTAAAATACCACAGATTTTCTTCTTGGAAAGAACAATATCATTTGGCCACTTAATTCCTGCATCTATTCCTGCCATTTCTTCAACAGCTTCTGCCACAGACAATCCCATTACCAGCGTTAGGGATGAGGCGTTTTCTGCTCTCACCTCAGGCTGCATCAGCAAAAGTGTCATATAGATATTTTCACTGGGGACAGAAGTCCACACTCTCCCCAGTCTTCCTTTTCCCGCCGTCTGCTCATTTGCTACAAATAAAGCTCCATCCAGCTCTTTTCCAACACTCTTTTTTGCTTCCTCTTTTGCCCATGTCAGGGTAGAGTCCACACTTTCTTTCCAAAATATTTTCTCCATTTTAACAGCCTTCTGCCCCTAAAGTAGCCGCCATAACTGCTTTGATGGTGTGCATTCTGTTTTCTGCTTCATCAAATACAACAGACTGCTCGCTTTCAAAAACTTCATCGGTAACTTCCATGTCTTCAATTCCAAATTTTTCATTCATTTCTCTGCCGATATCTGTCTGCAAATCATGGAATGCAGGTAAGCAATGAAGGAAAATTGCCTGCTCTCCCGCATTTCTCATAACATCCATAGTAACCTTGTATGGTGTCAGCTCTTTAATACGCTCCTCCCATACTTCTTCCGGCTCTCCCATGGAAACCCATACATCCGTATAAATAACGTCTGCGCCCTTTGTACCTTCCATGACATCTTCTGTTAAAGTAATGGTTCCTCCTGATTTCTCTGCAAATCCTTTACACTCCTCTACCAATGCGTCATTTGGAAAATACTTCTTTGGCGCACAGGCAACGAAGTGCATACCCATTTTGGCACATAAAATCATCAGAGAATTTCCCATATTATAGCGGGCGTCTCCCATATAAACCAATTTCACTCCCTCAACTCTGCCTAAATGCTCACGAATAGTAAGTAAATCTGCCAGCATCTGTGTAGGGTGATATTCGTTTGTAAGTCCGTTCCATACGGGAACACCTGCATATTTTGCCAGCTCCTCTACTTTTTCCTGTCCAAATCCACGATACTCAATTCCATCGTAAACACGTCCTAAAACTCTTGCAGTGTCTTTAATACTCTCCTTTTTTCCAATCTGAGAGCTTTTCGGGTCTAAATATGTGCTGCCCATTCCCAAATCATGTGCTGCCACCTCAAAAGAGCTTCTTGTTCTGGTGCTGGTTTTTTCAAAAATCAGCGCAACATTTTTTCCTTTTAATGTATCCACGGGAATTCCCTGCTTTTTCTTTCTTTTTAATTCCGCAGATAAGTCAACAAGATACTCGATTTCTTCCTTGGTAAAATCCTTCAATGTTAAAAAATGACGCCCTTTTAAATCCATTACAGTAATCCTCCGCTTCTATAAAAGTTTTTCTTTTGAAATAATCTGCACAAAGGCAGGTAACTCTTCGCCCTCAAGAGACGGCAGTTTCTCTCTTACCTTATCCTGCAGCTCCTGCAAAGTATAAATTTTATACTTTTGAATTCTGCATATCTTTGCCGTTGCCTCTAAGATAGAAAGATACAGTTCTCTGTAACTCCATTCTTTCGAAAGCTTCATCTCCTCTGCGATTACCGGCAAAATAATTTCTGTCAGATTTCGAACTGCTCTGCTTTCCTGCAGCTCCAATTTATATACATCTGCCAGATATACATAAATATCCTGACTTAGTTCTGTCAACTGCCTTAAATAATAACATTCTTTTTCCTGTTCATCAATATAATATATTTTCCCCGCAAGTCCGTAAATCACACGCATGGTATCAAAATATCCACGTTTTAGATGTATTTTGCTTCTTTTAGGGTTAAAATCCAAAATACTTCCCAAGCTTACCGTAGGAGCAATGGTGTAAATCGTAGTATCTTCCGGAATTTTGACCTTTTTTTCTCTCCCAATGCCAAAAATCCGTACTACAAGAATATCCTTATACTCCTTCTCAATCAAAGTATCTATGGGAACATTGTTAATAGCCCCACCGTCAATATAGGTCTTTCCGTGGAGCTTCTCACTTTTAAAAATAGGAAAAATATAAGAGCTTGCCAATAAAAAGTCCTTAATAAGCTCCGGTTCAATTCCCTTTAAATCTACATTTAAGTCTCTCATTTCATCTACGCTGAAGGTGTGAATATACAAATCCATAGGAGAATTTTGAATTTTTTCTTCATCCACACATTCTGCAATCAGCTCTTTTAGGGGAGTAATGTCCACGCCGCCGGCAGAAATATAGTCCATCATATCCTTCAAAGCATCACGGCTGATTTTCTTCTGTTTAAAAATGTCTTCCATGACTTTATCATCTACCGACATAATCTGGGAATAAGAAATATTCTCCCACAGGCTTTCTGCCTTTTCCAAATCTCCCATACAGATTAAAGCTCCGTTTAATGCCCCTACGCTGGTTCCCGCAATTCCTTTTATACGAATACCTGCCTCTTTTAATGCTTTCCATGCGCCTATCTGATATGCGCCTTTTGCGCCGCCTCCCTCAAGTACCAGTCCATACTCCTTTTCAGTATCAAGTACCGGTTTCATGCTCCACCTCTCATTCCTATTTAGAAAGGGAGCCTTGCCTTCGCAAGCAACCCCCTTTTTTACTTAATTTTCTTTTTTATTTGTAGCAATTTCTACTAAGGAAGATGCAAGACCTGCAATTCCCTGAATTTCTGACGGAATGATAATCTTGGTAGCTTTTCCGTCTGCTGCCTGTGCAAATGCCTCCAGACTCTTTAATGTAAGAACACTCTGGTCTGCACCGGCATCTTTAATAAAGCGGATACCGTCTGCCTTTGCCTGCTGCACCTTCAAAATAGCTTCTGCCTGACCTTCTGCCTCTTTAATCATCTTTTCCTTCTCAGCTTCCGCTCTCAAAATTGCTGCCTGCTTTTCAGCCTCTGCATCTAAAATCGCAGACTCTTTTTTACCTTCTGCCACAAGAATTGTAGATTTCTTCTCACCTTCTGCTTTCAGAATTGCTTCACGGCGTTCACGTTCTGCCTTCATCTGTTTCTCCATAGCTTCCTGAATAGCTGCCGGAGGAATGATATTTTTCAATTCTACACGGGTTACCTTAATACCCCACGGGTCAGTAGCATCATCAAGAGACGCTCTCATTTTTGTATTGATAATCTCTCTGGAAGTCAGTGTAGCATCCAGTTCCATATCACCGATAATATTACGAAGTGTGGTGGCCGTCAGATTTTCAATCGCCATAATCGGATTGTCAATGCCGTAAGTAAATAATCTTGGGTCTGTAATCTGGAAGAATACAACCGTATCAATCCGCATGGTAACATTGTCTTTTGTAATAACCGGCTGCGGAGCAAAATCTACAACCTGTTCTTTTAAATTTACACGCTTTGCAACTCTTTCAATAAACGGCACTTTAAAATGAACACCGCTTCCCCATGTTGCCTTATATACCCCAAGACGTTCCAAAATATATGCCTGTGACTGAGGTACAATCTTTACACAGGATGCCGCAATAATTAAAATAATTACGAACAGAATAATAACTAACCACATCATATTACATGTCCTCCTCTACAATCAGCTTTACACCTTCTACTGCTGTAACCCTTACAACTTTTCCTTTTTCAATCGTATTGCCGTTTTTCGCTCTTGCAGTCCATTCCATTCCCTGAATGGTAACCTGACCTTCTGCTTTCAGATTGTCAATGGTAGCTGTTACAATTCCTTTTTGTCCCGGAATACTGTCTACATTGGTTTTCTGCACGTCCTTATTCAGGTATTTCATCGCCAGAGGTCTGGTAAATAAGAGAAGTACAACAGAAACCGCTATAAACAACAGCAGTTGCAGCCACAGCGGACCTCCTGCCAGAGAAACCAAAAAGGCAACTAATGCCCCGCCTGCAAACCAGACAGTTGTAAGTCCCAGCGTCAAAAATTCAATGACAAGAAGAATTGCCAAAACTACAAGCCAGATAATGGATATTGTTCCTGCGTCCATAACCCCACCTTCTTTACTATAAATTCTCTGTATCAGTAAAGTTTCTACTGATTTGTCCTCTCATTATATTCTAGTTTTCTGAAAATATCAACGCTTTTTTCTTGTATTTTATTGTTTTTTTATTCACTCAAATATAGTATCTGCTATTCCTCACTAAATGTGACCATTAAAACGGCGATACCGCTTTATCTTCCTCACTTTAAACAGTATCGCCGTGTTCTTATCTTTTATTAAATTACTTAGTCACGCCCATCTCCGAAATAATTTCTTCCAGCGTATAAATATCTATCTCATACTCTCTGCTTTGATTTTTCTCAAACGCTTCTAACCTATATGGTTGTGACAATTCACTGCCCACTGTCTGTGTTTGAATGAACCGGTCATCAGATATCTCTGTATATTCTGCCTCAGGACCTGTTAATCTTGTATAAGTCTGCTCCGTATCATAAAACGCTGACTTTTCAAGGAAAAAGACACTTTTCTGCCCTATTTCTGACATAATATCATTTTCTTCAATCTGCTGTACATATACCTGACTTAATTCCTCGTCAGAGTAATCCTTAAAGTCTTCTCGGTTTGCCTTCTTTGCTTCCTCTGAAGTGAAAGATTTTAAATAATCCTTTACCGATACAATCCCTTGGTCTTTCACTACTTTTATTTTGTCACCTGTATCATAATCTCCTTTTAACGGTTCTAAAATTTTAACCTCCATATTTGCTCTGCAAAGACCATTATCTCCGACAATATAATCTATACCCTCAATTTTGCCATATATAACCACTTCACTGTTTTTTGCAAGTTCCGGAATACTTGGAAAAGTTTCTGCATAGTCGTACACTCCGCTAGCTGTTGAGACAATATCTTCTGTTTTTATTTTACGGATATCAAGGCTCTCTTTTTCATTACAGCACCCTGTTATCAGTAATGAACAGCACATAGCGATACTTATCAATATTTTTTTATTTCTCATATACAACTCCTTTCTTGCTTCTTTGATTATCGCATAATGGGTCAAAATATATTTTTTATACTTATATTGTATCATTGTCGAAAAGTAATCTCTATATTTTAAAGCAACTTTTTTATTTCACAGGACACAATTTCCTATGAAATAAAAGAAGCTATCGCATGAAATATAAATGCAATAGCCTCTTTCCAAAAATATAGTCAATCTTCTCTTTTAATAAAATGTCTGATTACCGATAGTCAGACCTCTGCCACCTCCTGCATGGAAGAATAAACGGTCTCCAATAGTATTTGCTCCTGCAAACACATCTCTTGCAGCATCATAACATGCCTGACTTGCACCTCTGCTTAATACAGATGCAAGCTTACCTGACGCAGCCGGTGTAAACTGACCTTTCTGGTAAATAACTTCAGATAATGTATTTGGGAATTTGCTGCTGCGGATACGGTTCATAATTACCGCTCCTACACCAACTTTTCCTTCATAAGACTCCCCGCCTGCTTCACATTCAATAATTGCAGCCATCAAATCTAAATCTGCCTGAGATACAGATGTTGTCTGATTTGAAATTGCTGCCGTCTCAACTACGGCGTCTAACGGCTGTGCACCTGTAATCTCCCCATCGCCGTGCACGGACTCAAATAACTGCTGCGCTTCCTCTCCGGATACTAACAAGTCCTCTCTGATATATCCTTCAATCTCACCGGAAGAAACCTGAACCCATCCGTTTTCTTCACCTACCACAGTCACCACAGCTCCTGCCGGAAGCTTTCCGACTCTCTCTGTGCTGATGTCAGAGCCCTTACGAATGTTTGCGTATGTAGTCACATTCGCTGCTGCTTTATCTGACCAGTCAAAAGTTTCTTTATCTGTTGTATCTGCCAATGCCGGTACTGCCATTGCAACAGTCATAGCACCAACAGTTCCCACACAAGTTAAAAGTTTCATGAATTTTCTTCTCATTAAAATAACCTCCTGATAAGTCTGTTTCTTTTTTTAACATTTGTTACAGATTTATTAAGTTTTGTTACAAACTTATTCTAACAAGGTTACGTTTCTTTGTCAACCGGGTATTTTTTGTAACATTTTACAGTATTTCGGAGAGAAAAATAGAAAAAAGTGGCAAATATATAGAATATTCACCACTTTTCAAATTTTATATTCAATTTTTACGGCGCTGCCTGTATGCCTCGTACATCAAAATTCCCGATGCCATAGCAGCATTTAAGGACTCCACTTTTCCCTGCATTGGAATTTTAATCAGGGTATCTGCGCTCTCTGTGAGCTGCTCGGTAAGACCGTTTCCTTCATTTCCAATAAGAAATGCTGTGCCTTTCGTATAACACTCCTCATCGTAATCATTTCTTCCTTTTAAATGAGCAGCATAAGTCGTAATTCCCTTTTCTTTTAAAAGAGGAAGCACTTCCTCCTCAATGGAATTTACATAAATAATCGGCATCCTGTAAACAGAGCCCATAGTGGAACGGATAACCTTCGGATTAAACACATCTACGGAGGTTCTGCTCATAATTACGCCTGTCACTCCTGCCCCTTCTCCGGTTCGTAAAATTGTCCCCAGATTTCCCGGGTCCTGTAAATCTTCTAAAATCATCAGCAGGGGATTTTCTTCTCCGCTTAAAATTTCAGAAAGAGTATAATTCTCCATTTTCACCAGACAAAGCACTCCCTGAGGTGTTACGGTATCGGATAAATTTTTAAAAATCTTATCGTCCACAAGCTCCACATATTCTGTTTCTTCTATACTAATGCCTTTCTCCAGAAGGATTTTTTCACATTCCTCCTTCCGGGCAAAAGACTGGGATAAATACACCTTTTGCAGACGGGATTTTGGTACTTCACTGAACATCTTAATTCCCTCAACCGCAAAAACCTGTTCTTCCCTGCGTACCTTTGCTTTCTTCAATATCTGCTGTACTTTCTTTATCTGTACATTTGACGCACTTGTAATCATTTTCTTACTCGTTATTCTTGCTGTAATTATGAGACAGGGAATAGCTTATCTCGTACTGGTATTCGGAGATACCTTTCTTCATTGCCAGAGCTTCATTGATATCCATATCAATGTACTCACCGTCTCTGTAACAGATAACTCTCTTAGATTTACCTTCCAGAAGAATGTCTACTGCTTTTGCACCCATAATGGAAGCATATACTCTATCCTTACATGTCGGTGCACCGCCACGCTGCATGTGACCTAAGATAGTCGCTCTTGTTTCAATTCCTGTTGCAGCCTCGATACGTTTTGCCATAGCTTCGGAATGTCCGATACCTTCTGCATTAATGATAATATGATGTTTTTTACCTTTTTTACGGTTGTCGATGATGTTGTTGATAATTTTCTGTTCATCAAAATCGTATTTTTCAGGAAGCAAAATATCCTCTGCACCATTGGCAATACCGCACCATAAAGCAAGATATCCTGCATTTCTTCCCATTACCTCAATAATACTTACACGTTCATGAGAAGTAGAAGTATCACGTACCTTATCAATGGCTTCCATAGCTGTATTTACCGCTGTATCAAAACCGATTGTATACTCTGTACAAGCGATATCAAGGTCAATTGTTCCCGGAACGCCTACTGCGTTAATTCCCAGATTAGCCAGCTTCTGTGCACCGGCAAAAGAACCGTCACCACCGATAACTACCAGCCCGTCAATGCCGTGTTTTTTACATACCTCGGCAGCTCTCTTCTGTCCTTCCGGTGTACGCATTTCTGTACAACGGGCAGTATACAGGATTGTACCACCTTTTTGAATTGTATCTGAAACGTCTACGGCAGTCATGTCAATGATTTCTTCATTCATCAGACCGCTGTAACCTTTTAAAATTCCCTTCATATTAATACCACGGCTTAAGCCTCTTCTGACTACTGCACGAATTGCAGCATTCATTCCCGGCGCATCTCCGCCGCTTGTTAATACACCAATTGTTTTAATTTCTTTATTTGTAGTCATTTTCTTCCTCCATACTGTTGGCAGACTCTTGTTTCTTATTTTGTACATTCAGTCGTTTTTTATTCTAATCTATTTTCTACTGTTTTTCAATACTCTTTTCGACAACTTTTACATTGTCTTTTCCATACTTTTCGTACAGTCTGGCCAATAAGTCCCGACTAATGCAGATACTCTTGGATGCCCCCATCCTTTTTATTGCTTTTGGTGACTTAATATAAATCACTACACTGTCCTTTCCATCTGCTTCTTTTAAGTCTTCATACAGCTCCTCTTCGCGGGAAAGAAAACTTTCCTTTGTTTCAAACTGCAGCCACAATTCTCTTGGAACATCTTCAAAAGAATAAATCCTTTCACAGATTATCTTGCTTGCTTTTTCCTCCTCAACAGAAACTCGTCCCTTGATAAATACTTTTTCATCAATTTCCATAAGTCTTACATTCTTTTCATAATCACGAGGGAAAACCACAATCTCCACAGTCCCCAGCAAATCCTCCAAGGTAAGAAATGCCATTACTTTATTAGTCTTCGTATACTTAATGGTCTTTTCCGTAATCATACCGCCTACAATTACCTGCTGCCCATCACGCACCTTCGGCTGTCCGCTTTCCTCATCAGGCATAAAATCCGTGGTGACCGCTGATATATTTTTCCTCCAGCAGGTCTCATATTCTTCCAATGGATGACCGCTGATATAAATTCCCAGCACTTCCTTTTCAAAGGCAAGCTTTGCCTCTTTCGGATATTCCTCCACATCCGGCATACGAATTTCATAGGCTGTTTTTTCTTCCTCAGGCACTAAATCAAACAAACTCATCTGTCCGGCCATCATATTTTTCTTTTCCTGCACTACAGAGTCCAAAATCTGAGCATACACCATCATTTTCTGACGGCGGTTTCCGGGAAGTTCATCAAAAGCTCCTGCTTTAATAAAGTTTTCAATTGCCTTCTTGTTGACATCCTTTCCCGTCATTCTCTCAATGAAATCTCGAAGGCTTGTAAAATCTCCTCTCTGATTTCTCTCCGCCACGATGGATTCAATCACCGGCTTTCCAATGCTTTTAATCGCTGATAATCCATATCGTATTCCCCCTCCATCTACGGAAAAGGTACTGTCTCCCTTGTTAATATCGGGAGGCAGAATAGCAATTCCCATTCTGCGACAGGATAAAATATAATCGGCAACCTTTGGTGGATTATCAATGACAGACGTCATCAAAGCAGCCATAAATTCCACAGGGAAATGGCACTTCAAATATGCAGTTTGATATGCCACCACTGCATAAGCTGCCGCATGTGATTTATTAAAGGCATACTTTGCAAAATCCATCATCTGCTCATAGATTTTATTTGCAATCTCCTCGGAAATCCCTCTGTTCACACAGCCGGGAACGCCTTCTTCTTCATTTCCGTAAACGAAATTTTGACGCTCCTTCTCCATTACCGCAGCCTTTTTCTTACTCATGGCACGGCGCACCAAATCGCTTCGTCCCAAAGTATATCCGCCCAGAGAGCGCACAATCTGCATAACCTGCTCCTGATACACAATACAGCCGTAAGTGGCGCTCAAAATCGGCTCAAGCTGCGGACAAAGGAAATGAATACTGTCAGGATTATTTTTTCCTTCAATATATTGAGGAATAAAGTCCATTGGACCGGGACGATACAGCGATATTCCCGCAATAACGTCCTCCAGACTCTCCGGCTTCAATTCCTTCATAAAGCTTGTCATTCCTGCACTTTCCAGCTGGAAAACGCCCTCTGTCTTACCTGCTCCCAGCATATCGTAGACCGCTTTATCATTGTAATCCACATGGTCCATGTCAAGAGAAATCCCTTTGTTTTTCTCAATCAGCTTCACTGCTTTTTGAATAACTGTAAGAGTACGAAGTCCCAAAAAGTCCATTTTCAGAAGCCCCAGCTCTTCTAAAGTGGTCATGGTAAACTGTGTAACAATAGAACCGTCTGAAGCCCTTGCAAGGGGAACATATTCGTCTACGGACTTCTGACTGATTACCACACCTGCTGCGTGCATGGAAGTATGGCGGGGCAAGCCTTCCAGACGGCGGCTCATATCAATAAGCTTTTTCACCATTTCATCCGTAGTATACAAATTTTTCAATTCCGGGTTCATTTTTAAAGCCTTATCGATGGTGATATTTAATTCCTCCGGTATCATCTTGGCAATGGCATCACACTGCGCATAGGGCAAGTCCATAACCCTTCCCACATCACGTATTACACCTCGTGCTGCCATTGTACCAAAGGTAACAATCTGAACCACCCTGTCTTTTCCGTATTTTTCCACTACATAATCAATAACCTCCTGCCTTCTCTCAAAGCAGAAATCCACGTCAATATCCGGCATGGAAACACGTTCTGGATTTAGAAAACGCTCAAACAGAAGATTGTATTTAATAGGGTCCAACTTCGTAATTCCCAACGTATAGGAAACAAGGCTTCCCGCCGCAGAACCACGTCCCGGTCCTACCATAATGTCATGGTCTCTGGCAAATCGGATAAAGTCCCATACAATCAGGAAATAATCCACATAGCCCATGGTTTTAATAACGCCCAACTCGTATTCCAGACGTTTTTCCAATTCTGTCAAATCTCCGCTGTATCGCTCCTTCAAGCCGTCATAGCACAGCTTGTTTAAATATTCCCATGAGGTATAAGGAGCAGGCACATCAAATTTCGGCAGCTTTGTCACCCCAAACTCAATCTCCACCTCACAGCGGTCTGCAATTTTCTGGGTATTTTCCAACGCTTCAGGAATATAAGGAAATAGCTCTGCCATTTCCTCCGGAGATTTTACATAATATTGTCCTCCCTCATAGCGCATGCGGTTTTCATCACTTAAAAGCTTTCTGGTCTGTACGCACAGCAAAATATCATGGGCTTCCGCATCTGTGTCATATGTGTAATGCACATCATTGGTGGCAACCAGTGCAATGCCCGTTTCCTGACTCATTCGCAAAAGCTGCTGATTGACTCTTTGCTGCTGAGGAATTCCGTGGTCCTGAAGCTCTAAAAAGAAATTTCCCTTCCCGAAAATTTTCTCATATCGCAAAGCAGCGCTTTTCGCTTCTTCGTACATGCCTCTTGTAATATTTTTTGCAACTTCTCCTGCAAGGCAGGCACTCAATGCAATAATTCCTTCATGATATTCCTGCAAAAGGTCCATATCCACACGCGGCTTATAATAAAAGCCGTCCACAAAAGCCTTTGACACAATTTTCATAAGGTTTTCATAGCCATGATTGTTCTCAGCCAGAAGAACCAGATGGTAATATCTGTCCTCTGCCTGTCCTATTTCTCTGTCAAAGCGAGAACCGGGGGCAACATATACCTCACAGCCCAAAATCGGCTTAATTCCCGCTGCTTTTGCTACCCTATAAAAATCAATGCAGCCAAACATGACTCCATGGTCTGTTATGGCCGCACTGTTCATTCCCAGTTCTTTTACTCTGGCTACATATTCATTTATCTTATTTGAACCGTCTAAAAGACTGTATTCTGTATGTACATGCAAATGAGTAAAATTCACTGTATCTCTCCTTTATTCGTCTTGCTTTTCCTTGCGAAGCAGAACATTAAACCAACGATTGCTCTTGTCTGTTCTGACATCACTGGTTTTCCATATGTCCAATACTTTTATATTTGAAAAAGAGTCCAAAAGGTCATTAAGAGCCTCTCTGTCATAATCATAGAAATATCTGCCATTGTAGTTACCGTTTCTGTCTCCCTTTTGAACGGAAAAATACAAAATCCCATCATCCTTCAATGCCCGTAGGATTTTCGCCATAATGTCCTTCACTCTGTCCGGTGAAAAGTGCCCTAAAATAGCACAGGCCCAAATCCCATGAAAAACATCTTCAAATTCCATATCCTCCGCTCTAAGATGCAGCACTTCTTTTCCTGTGTGAATACTTGCCAGCTCACACATTTTCTCAGAACCATCCATGGCAGTAACGACACAGCCTTCTTCTTCAAGGCATACTGTATCTCTGCCCGATCCACAGCCTAAATCAAGAACATCTGCACTTTCCGGAAGCAATTCAACAAAACGTTTGATTTGCTCCTCCATGCCAAATTCTACTGTTTCTTCATAATAAGGTACTGCGTACCGGTCATAATAATCTATCGAGTCCACTTATTTTCCTCCTTCTGGACATTTACAATTATACTTTACTTAAACATTTTACAATTATACCACGTACGCAGGCGAGGAAGCGCTCGTTAGAGCATTTTCTCGACAAGTCGTGGCTTGCCGGTATAATCCGACACCTTGTGGCGGCA
>OBXC01000547.1_pt1 | contig 28444 bp, 14 predicted proteins | sample 1538111 | NCBI WGS metagenome assembly OBXC01 (sample SAMEA2580137, study PRJEB22360) | human gut metagenome | biome: human gut; feature: human-associated habitat; material: faeces | place: Denmark | collected 2008/2010
TTTTACTTTACTTCCTGTATTAAAGTATAACTTAGTTGGTACAACTGTCAAGCCACCTTCTTTTAATTTATTTGAAATTTTTAAAATTTCTTTTTTATGAAGTAATAGTTTTCGATTACGTAACGGCTCATGATTAAATTGATTACCATGGCTATAAGGAGAAATGTGCATATTTTCAATATAAGCTTCATTATCTTTAATTCTTACAAAAGCATCTTTAAGATTTACATTACCTAAACGGACCGATTTAATTTCTGTTCCTTTTAGTTCAATCCCTGCTTCATATGTATCTAAGATAAAATAATCATGATAAGCTTTCTTGTTATTTGATACAATTTTCATGCCCATTTCCCCTTTCTGATTAATTAAGCGCGACGCTTAGATTTACCCTTTTTAGAGCGTTTAAAATGATTATTTGTAAAACGTGGTTCTTCATGACGCTTTTTACGACGATCATTCCGTTTTCGATTGTTTTTACGATCATTATCTTTGCGCTTATTTATTATAACAGTTTTTGTTGTCTTTTTGTTGGATTTCATGCCAACAATTTCAAAATCTACTGATTTATCTTTTTTAGATGCACTTGATACTCGAACTTTAACTCGATCAGACATCTTAAACACCTTGCCTGTTCGCTGACCAATATAACGAAGATTCTTCTCATCAAAGAAATAAAAATCATCAGTCAAATCAGTTACATGGACTAACCCATCAATTGTATTATCAAGTTCAACAAAGAAACCAAAATTAGTAACTGAACTAATAATTCCTTCAAATTCCTCACCAATTTGTTTTTCCATAAACTCCGCAATTTTCATATCATCAACTTCACGTTCAATCATAATCGCTTCACGTTCACGAGCCGAAGTTTGTAGTGCTATTTCAGGCATCAATTCTTGATAATGCATGATAGTACGACGATCTAAACGATTTTCGAACATGTACTTTCTAATTAAACGATGAACGATTAAATCTGGATAACGTCTAATTGGTGAAGTAAAATGTGTATAATATTCATCAGCTAATCCAAAATGTCCTAGACACTGTTCATCATAACGCGCTTTTTGCATACAACGCAATAATAAAGTTGCAATAATTGTATGTTCCGGAGTATCCTTACTAACTTCTATGATATTGCTTAATTCACCCGGATAAACATTTTCTAATGAACCTTTGATTGTATAGCCTAAAGTTTTAGCAATTCCACTAAATTGTAATAACTTTTTCGGTTTAGGATTTTCATGAACCCGATAAATGAACGGCAGCTCTAACCATTTAAAATGCTCTGCAACTGTTTCATTTGCCAATAACATAAATTCTTCAATAATACGATCACTTGCCCCACGTTCTCTCAATACAACATCAGTAGTATTACCTTTACTATCAACTAGTACTTTTGCTTCTTTAACATCAAAATCAATCGCACCACGTCTAGCTTTTTTCGCTTGAAGAATCATTGCTAATTCCTGCATTAAGAAAAATAAATCTTTGACATAACTATACTGTAACTGAAGCGTCTGATCACCATCAAGAATTTTATTTACATTAGTATAAGTCATCCGTTCTGTCGAATTAATTACTGCTGGAACAATATCATGTTCTACAACCTCACCATTTTCATCAATTTCCATAAAACAAGAAATTGTGAAACGATCAACATGCGGATTTAATGAACAAATGCCGTTTGATAACTTATGTGGCAGCATTGGGATAACACGATCAGCTAAATAAATTGATGTTCCACGTGCAAATGCTTCTTTATCAAGCGGTGATTCTTCTGTAACATAATAAGAAACATCGGCAATATGCACCCCTAAATGATAATGACCATTATCTAATTTTTTTAATGAAATACCATCATCTAAGTCTTTGGCGTCATCACCATCAATAGTAACAACGACCTCATCACGCAAATCAATCCGTTGACCAATATCAATTCCTTCCAAACTATCAGGAATATTCTCTATTTGATCATAGACAGCTTGAGGAAACTCAACTGGCGCATCGTGTTCATATACTATCGATAAGATATCAATCCCAGGATCATTGCGATGCCCTAAAATCTTTACAACATCACCTTTTAAAATCGGTTTATAAGTCTTAATTTCAACTTGAACTTTGTGTCCCGGCATCGCTCCGTGTAAATGAGCGCGATCTACAAAAATCGGTTTATCGAACATCGGATCATCAACATCAACAAAGCAATCACGTTTTCCTTTTTTGATTTCACCAACTAATCTTGTCTGTCCTCTTTTTATAACCCTGATAACTCGCCCCTCAGGACGTTCCTCATCACTGTGCTTCTTTAATTCAACTAATACAGTATCCTTATTAAACGCATCCTTTAAGTCATCGGGACTAATAAAAATATCTTTCTCTTGATCTTCAACGACTACAAACCCAAAACCACGTTTATTAATCGTTAATGTTCCTAGAATCATGCCAAACTGATTTGGAAGATAATAATGATTATATTTATTTCTAACTACTTTACCTTCATCTTCCAACTCATTCATAAGTTTAACTAAGTTTACAAATTTATCACTTTTATTACAATTTAATTTAGCAGCGATCAAATCAATAGAACGCTCTAAATAATTTTCATCACTTAACAATTCCAAAATCTTTTCTTTCATTCATTCACCTCCCGATTCCAAAATAAAAATAGGACCTTAGCCCTATTATTTATGACATTCTTAGAATGATTGCAATAACGAAAAATGCAATTGCTAAACCAGTAGTAACTCTTGTCATCACTAAATCTGCACCACGTTCTTTTTGCTGTGCAAACAAGTTTGAGCTTTGACCAGTTAAAGCATTTACAATTCCATCAGATTTACCACTTTGTAATAGTGCTATTGAAATAACAACTAATAAAACATTTAGAATAGTCCCAAACATAATATACCTCCTATTAGATACTTTGATACATCGCTAGAACATAATAACATAATATTTTTAAAATTACAATGATTTCATCGACACTTTAATCAAATCTTCTTGACAGCTGCCTACTATATTCTTTTCTCTAATACAATTACTGGTAAATCACCATATTTAGAATTACCAATCTCATTAAATCCACACTTTTTCCAAAATACTAAACCAGCTTCATTCCTCACTAAACAAGCCAATTGGATCCGTTCACAACGTTGCTTAAATTTTTTTAAACAGTCATTAAACAGCCTCTTCCCCAATCCACAATTTTGTTTATCCTGATCAATTAAAAATAATCCAATCCATACACATTCATCATCATGAATCATCGAATAACGATAGCCATATTGATAATCGACTAATCCAACTAGTTCACCTTCTAAATAACATTTTTCTATATAATGATCTATTTCATCAAAACCGTCAGGACATCGCATCTCATTAATAAGATATTCTCTAGTAACTACCTGTCCTTCCAAAGAATAATAATTCTTTTGACGTAAATGAAATTCAATCAATTCATTATCAATATTCTCTACTTTTAAATAACTAAGCATTATCAACACCAACTACATAAAAACGATCATTATCTAAAACTAAAACTATATTTACACTTTTAGGTAATTCGTCAACCTTACGATTGAATTCCATTGAGATTAATACGTTATAATATTCATTATCATCTAGATCATCAATCACTACCTTAGATGGTGCAAAAGAAATAATTTCATAATTCTTAACTTCTAATTTTGGATACGTTTCTCTATATGTATAAAATGATTTTGAAGCAAATGAGCTAAATTCACTCTGCAAGCTTGGATAAATATAATCTAAACCACCAATTTCACCATCTTTTTTATCTTTTAAAGTAAAATAATCAACAGCAAAATAAGATGCTACTAATTGACATTCCTCGCTTGTTAAATTATTTTTATAAGCTTTATCAAGTCGAACATATATATCATTTAAAAGCTCATTTCCTTCCTCATGTATATACGGCGTCTCAACAGGAACCGTCGCAGGGTTATTTTTAGAAGCTCCTTCACGACTATAAAGAATATAAGTACCTGCTCCCCCAATTACTATGAGTAAACAACAAAGCATTACAACATGATCAATAACTTTTCGTTTTTCACTGCGATTAGCCCGATATCTTTCTAAGAATTTAATCTTAGGCAAGCGGTCGCTCTGAATAAAGACATTTGCTAATGTTAATACCGGTTTATACTTTTGACTTACCATACTTGTTGTTTCAATGAATAATTCGAAAATAAACATTAGAATGACAAACATTAAAGTTCCTAAAGTTGCATCATATAGATAAATATATGATGTTAAAGAGAACAAAAAAGTAACACCGTATAAAACTAAAACACTTTTACGATGCCCTAGTTTCAATTTGAACATTAAATTATGATGTAAATGCGCCCGATCAGCTTCACTAAATTTTTTATGATTAACTTTTCGTCGAATGATTGCAATCAACGTATCCATTATCGGAACCATCAAAACAACAATCGGTGCCCCTAAGGTAAAAAATGTCGATACATTATAACCAAAACCTAATAATGAAATAACAGAAATCATAAAACCAATATATAAAGCACCACAATCTCCTAAAAAAATCTTAGCTGGATGAAAATTATAAAATAAAAATCCCATAATTGCCCCTGCTAAAACTAATGACAACGAAGCAATATCAGTTCTTCCACTCGTAAGCGAAGTCATTGAAACAGTAAACAAGACAATAATTGATATTCCAGATGACAATCCATCTAATCCATCAATTAAATTGATTGCATTAGTAATCCCTACAATCCATAAAACTGTTATAACCCCTGGAATAATCGGTGGCCAATTACTCGGCATAAAATCAAAACCTTTTAAATATATATCACCATATACAATAACAATCAGTGCTGCAATCAATTCAACTGCTAATTTCGTTTTCGGTGATAAATCATGAACATCATCAATCAAACCTACAAAGAATACCAAGAAACCAGCAATTAGAATTGCATTGATTTGAGGATCAGTCTTTAAAAAGATGACCGCCCCAATTAAGGAACTGATGTAAATTGCATATCCACCGATTCGAGGTACTTCGACCTTATGAACTGTTCGCTTATTTTTGTGTGCTACGATTCCTAATTCTTTACCCGCCTTCATAACTAGCGGAATTAGAATGGCTGAAACGATCATAGTTACAACAAATGACATAATCAAACTAGGATTCATCTTTTCACTTCCTATCTTTTGTATATTATCAATTATTTTTGCATAAAATACAAGACAAAACCAATAAATAGTTTTATAATAATGGTGTTAAGGAGGAAAACGAAATGCATAAATTAGGAATATCAGTATACCCTGATAAATCACCAAAAGAAGAGGTATACGCTTATATGGAAAAAGCCGCTAAATTAGGGTTTAGTAGAATCTTTACTTGTTTCTTATCAATCCCTGAAGATAAGCGCGAAAGTTATTTAGTAGAATTTAAAGAATTCATGGATAAGGCTCATGAACTAGGGTTCGAAGTAGCAGCTGATACTAACCCTGAAGTATTTAAAATTATTGGAGCTACACCAGGAAATTTAAAACCATTTGCTGATTTAGGATTAGACATCATCCGTTTAGACGGAAACTTTGGGACACAAGGTGATATCCAAATCACACGTAATCCATATGGTATTAAAATTGAATTCAATGCCAGCATGGACATGGGTGTTGAATTACTAATTAATCATGGTGGAAATAAAGATCAAATGATCATGTGCCACAACTTCTTCCCTGAACGTTATTCAGGATTAGATTTCAATCTATTCATGGAATATAACCGTTATTGGAAGGAATTAAACTTACATACAGCTGCTTTTGTTTCTAGCAACAACGCTAATACAATTGGACCATGGGAAGTATTCTGTGGTTTACCTACAGTCGAAATCATGAGAGGTTTACCAATCGACTTACAAGCTCGTACATTATTAGCAACTGGTGACGTTGACGATATCTTAATCGGAAACTATCCGGCTACTGATGAAGAGTTAGAAGCTTTATCAAAAATTAATTATCAAGCAATTGAAATTCGTGTTGATGAAGTACCTGAAATTACTGACAATGAAAAATTGATCATGTATGATTTTGCCCCTCATTGGGATCGTTATGATCACTCATCATTCATGTTACGTTCTTCAATGCCAAGAGTTAAATTTAAAGAAAAAGCTACAGTTCAAGATTCTGGATTTACTTCAAATACAGAAATCGCAGGCAGTAAATCAATCCCTCATCATGATTGTGGTAAAAAAGTGTTCACACGTGGTGATGTCTTGATTGTTAATGATAACTTAGCTCATTATCGTGGTGAATTGGAAATTGTTTTAACAGAAATTCCAAATGATGGTGAACGTAATTTAGTAGCAACAGTTAAAGAAGAAGAAATGATATTATTAGATTTTGTAACACCTGGTCATCACTTCGTTTTAAAAAAATAGTAAAAAATAAAACCGAGAATTTCATTTGAAATTCTTGGTTTTTTTATCCAAATAAATCATTTAAAACTTTTTCAAGTCCATTATTATGAACCGAATCACAAACCAAATCGCTAACAGCTTTTAATTCATCAACAGCATTTCCCATTGCAACTCCTGTTCCAACTGTTTGAATCATCTCTAAATCATTTAAACCGTCGCCAAAAGCATAACTATCTTGAACATTCAAATTTAAATATTCAAGGACTTTTTGTACCCCAGTAGCTTTTGAAATAACATTAGAATAGATTTCAAAAGCATTATCTGTTCCATGTTTATCATAGTTAAAATCATTTAAGATAATTTCTTCAATCTTTGCTTGATGCTCATCGGGTACACTAACCTCTAATTTTAAGCATTCTGCAATTATATCTTCTCTATTAAAGTCTTCAATTAAAAATTCTTCATTAATATTACAACTTATGAAAAACTTTTCTAAAACTTTAAAACTCGGATCTAAATATGCTCCACGTTTTGTTTCAATAATATATTCAAAATTATTTTCATCCAGATGATTTACTAAATCAATCGTCTTTTTTAAATCTGTAGGCTGATGATAAATAAATTGTCCATTCATTTCCACATGTGCTCCGTTACACAAAACAGCACCATCAAATCCAAAGTTTGTTAAAATCTCAGGAATAAAAGCATAAGGACGACCACTTGCTAAAAATAACAAATAACCTCGTTCTTGTAATTCCTTCATTTTTCGTTGGGCTCCGGCTGGAATTTCTGGCAATCCCCCATGCGTATCTGTTAATGTTCCATCAATATCAAAAAATAGTACTTTTGTCATATATCCACCTCATTTTTTTATTATAGCAAAACCGCCAGATAACTAGCGGCTTTTTACTATTTTGGAAAATCTCCTTTTTTCTTTTTTATCATTAAAATCGCAGCAATTATCGAAACAAATGGAACTGTTAGAATGACTCCCAATGACCCTGCAATACCTTGAATGATCTCAATTCCCATATCATAGGAATTGAACATTTGTAAAAACGGCATATCATAAGCATAAAAAACAACTAATGTACTTAAAGAGCCACCTGTAAAAGCTAAAATTAAAGTATTTGACATCGTTCCCATCATGTCTCCACCTATTTTAATACCACTTTTAAATAAATCTTTACATGAGATACTAGGATTGTGATATTTAATTTCCTCAATCGTAGTTGAAATTGACATAGCTACATCCATTACTGCTCCAAGCGAAGCAATTAAAATACCTGAAAATAAAAGACCACTAATATCTAATTTACTGTTTTGTCCTATATAAAGTAACGTTTCAATATCATTAACATTATAGCCGCTAACATGCCCAAGTGCCCCAAAACTGCTTGCAAAGATTCCTGCTACAACGACCCCCGCAATCGTTCCTAGTACCGAACATAAAGTTTTCATTGAAAAGCCACCTATAAAATACATTGTTACAAGAGTCGTTAAAACAACTACAGCAACTGCACTAAAAAACGGTGAAAAACCTAAATACAACATCGGCAGATATAAAAAGATAATACAAATAAATGTAAAAATTAATCCTAAAGCTGAGGTAAAACCTTTTCGTTTACCGATTACAACTAATAAAATCAAAAAAATTGCGACCATTGTATATAGTGTATTAGTGCGATCATAATTATAAACACTAGCACTTAAGGTTCCATTATATTCACTAAGCTGCACTATCACCCTAGTTCCCACCTTACAATCAGCACCGTACAAATAACTATCAATATTCGTAGTCTCTACTATTTGACCTTTATAATCACCTGACAAAATCTCCGTATTCACTATTTGCGTTCCTTGCTGAAGTCCATTTTCTGTACGATTTTCAGATATAATTTCAGTCACTCGGGCTTTTTCAAATACAGCACCTTCTTGATCCATCAATGGTGTTTTTTCAACAGCATTATTAAAAAAATATAAAAAAATTAAAAATGCTAAAATTGCCAGCCAGACTCCAAAATGACCTATTTTTTCTTTTTTACTTAACTGTTTAAATTCTTTTAATAACTCTTTCATAACTTCTCCCATATATAAAACAAGACAGAACAAGTTCTGTCTTGTTTATTTCATTATTTATCTTGACTATTCTTCAATTTTTCTTTTTTTAAATAATTTTGTTCCAGCAATTCCTAGCAATGATACGAAAGCAGTAATACCTGCTAAATTGATTGACGTATCATCACCAGTTTTTACTTTGCTGCTAGTTGTTTTTACTGGTGTTTTACTTGGCGTTGTTGAAGGAGTAACAATTGGAGCTGTTGTAATATCCTCAGTATTTTTCTTTGCTAAAAATTCATTTGTCACTGTATCTAATTGTGTACTCAATTCATTTAATGCAGTCTTCGTAATAGTTGCTTCATTGAAGTCAACTTTTAAAGCTGCAATTGATTTCTTGAAAGCATCTACATCTGCTCTAGTATACTGATCTTTTTTATCTCCGATACTAATTTGTGCTAAAGTACTTCCAATTTGATCAAATTTAGTCTGTACTTCAGCAAACTCAGCTTTTGTCACGACTTCGTTTTTAGCTGTTGCTAATTTATTATATGCTTCATCGATAGTTGCAGTTGTAACAGCTTTATTACTATCATTTTCATATAACGTTTTGTCTAATAAAGATGAATACCCTCGTTTTAAGGCAGTACTATTTTCATTTGCAAAACCATTTTGGGCATAACCGTAATAATTTAATGGATCACTTGTAGTATTCCATTTATTTTGTAATTCTGTTTCAGCTGTACTATCATCACGTGTGTCTAAAGCAGTATTTACAGCTATTAAAGCTTCATCGATTCTATTTTTAGAGCCACTTGTTACATTGACTGTATCAATCGCAGCTACTTCATTCTTCATTTCTTCAATTGATTTAGCATTACCATCTTTTGATAAAGTTACATCATTTGCATATTTTTGACCATTGTAATCATAAGTTTTAATTGTTAAAGAATCTCCACTAAAATCAATTGTTGAAAAGGTTGGTTCTGGTGTATTAGAACGTTCAGCAATATAATATTGTTTAACTGTATTCAATGTGTAAAATTTACTTCCTGAAGCAGATCCTGCGGCAATATATAATGTTCCTTCTGGATTATATGCTTTACTAGCATTTTCACTAACACCGTCGGTTTCAATTACCTTTCCATCTAGAATTTGATAAGTACGAGCGTAAGAATGATCGTGACCTGTTAAACATAAATCAATGTTAAATTCATCCATTAATGGCGCAAATAAAATTCTTAAGTTAGCCCCATCAACATCTGAATGCGGTGAACCAGAACCATAGATATCATGATGGAATAAAACCACTTTCCACTTTGCATCTTCATGACTAGCTACAGCTTCTTTCATTAACTGACGATGTTCTTCAACATTACGATTATTACTATTTAAACTAATAAATAGAGTATCTCCATAGCTATAATAATAATCTCCACCAGATTCTGTAGAACCTAATGTACTTGCATTAGGATTATTATAATGAAGACTGTAATCATCGACCATTGACTCATGATTACCAATCGTTGTTGCTAATGGTGTACTTCTCAACACATCAGGATATAAGAAACCTGCATATTCTTGTTCTCTTATAATCTCTCCAGAACCATTAGTTCCGCTTGATGAATAATCAATTTGATCTCCTGCTGATAAAATGAAGCTAGCATTTTCTGCAATGCCTCCAGCTCCTAATGCTTTTTGCAATGTCTTATTCCATGCATAGGTATTAACTGCAATATCAGTATCATCTTGAGTACCTTGTCCGTTACTTCCAGAAGCTCCAATTTGTGGATCTCCTACTAATACTGCCTGATAATCACTAAAACTGTGTGTTTTGTAAGTATATGTATCACTCCAATCAACACCGTTTGTACTATATTGGTAATAGTAAGTCATATTTTCCACTAGATAATCTTTAAGTGCTACCTTATTACTAGCAGTATAGTTTTTGAAACTATTGTTCTTGTTAATCTTGTCAGCACTGCCCGTTACAGTTTTTGCTCTTGACATATCTTGATTGGTAGAAATTTTTACTGTTGGTGTTCCCGTTTCTTCTGAGTACCAGGCAAAATTTAGATCAGTTGCTTTTGCTCCCGGTGTCAATACAATTTTTCCAGTATCCATTTCACCGGATTCTTGATTATTCCATTGGTTATTATACCAATCATTATAATCACTAGTACTAGTCAGCCCATTATTTAGTTTTTGTGTTCCATCATTACCTTGATATTCACCATAAGCAGATAATGGTACCATTGCCAAACTAGAAAAGGCTGATACTGTTGCCAAAGAAACAATAATACGTTTTTTCAAATTCTCATTCATGTCATAGTCCCCTTTTTTTAAGTTATAAATCTGTACTACGCCACCTATTTTACACACTGAGATTTTAGCGTCAACGAAGTTTACAAACACTTTATCAACTTAACCAAAACCATAAAAAAGACGATTATAGTTAAGCAAAACTTAACCAAATCGTCACTTTCTTTTGATTGAAATTATTATCTAAATCTAATTATACTCTATCAGTACATCATCTCGCCTTTTTTCTTCTGATATACTCTATTCCCCCTAAAGTTACAACCATACCGATTAGTCATGTTCCAATTATCATGTTATCACCAGTTTTAGCTGCCTGTTCATTTCCTTTTGGAGTTTTCGGCTGTTCTGGTTCTACCAGTGTTACTTCACTCTTCTTTTTTAATCCTTCGTATGCTGTCTGTAGTTTTTCTGCCAGTTTTGCACATATTATATCATTTTCGAAATCAAAAAATGGCAAATACACTTCTTGGTCAGCTCTTGCACCGGTTCTAAGGCGCATTTGATTAACCCCGATTTTCCCAACTGCTCCAGAACCATTCCAGTTCAATGAAATATATGTAATCTTACTTGGATTATCAACTTGATAAATTGCGTATCCATTTTTTTGACCTGAACTTATTATTGCACCATTATTTTTAGGAACCAGTGTTGTTGAAATCCAAGTAGGAAAAATATCTATAAAACTATCAACTAAAGATAAATTTCCATAATAAATCTAAGCTGATGGTGCTTCAGTATCAAAGTTATCTACCAAGGTTTTAGAATTTTCGAACTCCTTAACTCTTGTTGTAGATAGCGAAGAAATTATTAAGCACACAATAAATACAAGCTTTACTGCTCTTTCCCATCTCAATTTAATCACTCCGTTATGATAATCTTATTAATCTTTGATTTGGTATCCCAGACTTTTACTTTTTATTATATTTATTTATGAAATATGGTTTCATAAATAAAAAACGATATGGTTAAAATAAACTTCCATATCGTTTTAATAATTATTTAAATTTATCTATTGCAATGCTTGATTGACGATGATCAATTAGATTATCGGTTTCAATCTTATAATTTAAATTATCCTCATAATTTTTAGAAAATACACAACCATAAATAATATCTAACAATAAATGTAGTGAGAGAGTCGAAGAAAAAGTTGCGATTTTAGAATAAATAAATTCTGATGAATTTAAATATAAGACTCTTTGGGTATATTTTACAAGACGATTTTCTCCAAATGAAGTTATTGCAATTGCAGGAATCTTACGTCGATATAAAATCTTCGCTGCTTCAATTACTTCTTCTGTTTCTCCGGAATAAGAAATTAAAATAGCCAAATGTTCTGAAGTACTTTGAGCAGCTTGAAACAACTGTTCATTGATCATTTGTGAAATCCGCACATCTTTACCTATTCTAAACATCTTATACTGAAAGTCACTTGCAATTCTAAGTGGACCTGAAACCCCATAAATATCAATGACCTTCGCTTTAGTAATCATCAAAACAACTAGCCTTAATTCTTCTAAATCTAAATTTTTCATTGTAATATCAATGCTTTCTTTTGATAGATTAGCAATATTGCTAGCCACAGTATAAACACTATCAGTTCCTTTAAAAGGGTAGTTTGCATTAATATCATCATTGCTAAGACGACTATATTGTAATTGAGCTGCTAATGCAATTTTAAAATCATTATATCCTTCATATTCAAGTTTTCGACAAAAACGAACAATACTAGCTGGAGAAGTAAATGTTGCTTTGGCTAATTCTTTAGTTGACATGTTTAATACTTTTTCACCATTTTCTAAAACGTATTTACCTAAGATCCGTTCTACTGATGAAAAGTTATTTGCCAATTCAATTTTCTTTAATAACCCCATATTACTCCTCCATCTATAAGTGGTTAAGAACTACTTTCTCTATTTAACCCCATTTTTATTTTTCTAAACTCCTTCTTTTATTTAGGAATATAACTACCATTACGGCTGCTGACATTGTGATTAACCATGTTCCAATTATCATGTTATCACCAGTTTTAGCTGCCTGTTCATCTCCTTTTGGAGTTTCCAGTTGTTCTGGTTCTACCGGTTTTACTTCACTCTTCCTTTCTAATCCTTCGTATGCTGTCTGTAGTTTTTCTGCCAGTTTTGCATATCTTACTTGGTCTACCCCTTCTAACAGCTCTTCTTTGATCTCTTTTATTACTCTTTCTAATTCCTTTACACTTGCTTCACTGTATCCGCTCAGATCCATCTCTTCAATTCGTTTTATTAATTCTTCTACACTTCCCGGCTCATGATTCAGTTTTAAGCTGCTGTATTTTTCATTAAGTCCTGCCAGTTCTTCTTGCAACTCTTCATTCGTAATATTTTCATTCTTTAATGCTTCTTTTGCTTCTGCTATCTGTTCTTTTAAGCGAGCTGCGGTCGCTTCACTGTATATGCTCAGATCTTCTTTTTCTATTTCTTCAATCCGATCTTTTAGATTGTCATAATTGATCTGTTCCACTAATCCCAATTTTGCCTCATACAGTGCTTGAACTGCATCATTTACTTCTGCTTCACTGGCATCTTCGTTTTCACTGACTGTCTCTGCTTTTTCTAATGCTTTTTCCACTCTTGCCACTGATACTTCGGTATATACTTTGGTATCAAGTTCTTCTAGTTCTTTAATCAGCGCATCAAGTGTCTTTTTATCACTTTTGATCTCTAATCCCTTAAATGCTGCTTCAAGATTTTCTCCTGCTTTTTCAACTTCACTGACTAACAGTACTCCTGCATTTAGACTTTCCTTGACTGCCTGCAATTTCTCTTTAAATGTTTTAACTGTACCTGGTTTATATACTGTCCAGTCTGTTTCTTCGATTTCTTTGATTCGTTTTTCCAACAGCTCATATTTATCTCTGCTACCTTTAACCATCACTTTGATTTCATCAGTATTTGCACTGTCTTCACTGCCGTCTTTAGATACAGTTACAACAAGTGCCACTTCTTGATCTTCAACCGGTAAGTTAACACTTCCGTCTTTGGCAATAACTTTTTCCAGATCAGAACTGAATACACTGAAGCTGTAGCCGTCAACTGTCGGGAAGTCCACACGACCATTTTCAACAGTTAATGATGTCAGCTCCTGAGCAATCTTACGGGCATTATCTTTAACAACAGTAATTTCTTTAGTTATTTTTTGACCGTTGACATTGGCAGTAATTGTTGCTGTTCCTTCACCAACAGCAATCATCTGATTGTTTTTACAAACAACAACGAACTCATTGCTTGAAGTATATGAAGCATCCTGATATGTTGCATCATCAGGAGTTACAACTACATCAAGTGCTGTATTTTCACCAAGATACAATTCTGATGACATTTCTTTAAATTCAACACTACTTGCTAATTTTAAATCTGAATTATTATAAATTTCAAATTCATAGATTGAATAACCATACTTAGTTGCTGGTGTTAATCCCTGCATTCTTACATATCTTGCTTCAACCGGATCAAATGAAATCTCATTAGTTAATTTATTTTTATCCTCATCACGTAATTTTTCAACTATATCATATTTTGAACCATCAGTAGACACTTCAATATTAAAATCTGTTGCTCTTGCTGATTCCCAATAAAGTTTAACATTATCAACAGTTGTCACTTCACCTAAATCAATTGTAATTTGTTCTTTAGTGATTGATGTCCCATCTTTAGAAACCCAGCGTGTATCATAATCACCATCATTAACCAGTTTACCTGTTGGATTTTTATTCCATTGATTTGTTTCTGTTGAAGCACTAACATCTTTATTTAATGCCATATTTTCACCAAGAACATTAATCACACTCGTAGCATAAATTTCATCATTATATTTTGCATAGATAATTGTACTCCCTACCTTTTTAGCAGTAACGATACCGTTTTGATCTACACTTGCAATATCTTCGTCACGGCTTGACCAAGTTAATTGCTCATCTGCATATAATGGTGCTAATTTTTTAACTAAAGTTTTGCTTTGTCCTACATTAATAGATAACTCTTTTTGATCTAAAGTAACATTTGTTACTTCAACATTTTCAATTGGATTATAAATAATCTTTGTTTTTCCTAACATTGGACAATAAATTATTTCATCATTTTTCAATTCTAACTTAATATAATTTACATTATCACCTAACTCTTTAGTCGATACTTCATATAAATAATATTCAGTTGAACTAGCTGCTTTACCTGCATTTACAACATTTTTCTCTACTTTATTATAAGTTAATCCGTCACTAGAAGCATAAATATCTACTGAATCATTTACAAATGAACCATTTTTATAGATTTCAAAAGTAGCTTTTTCAATATCACTTAAAGCATAAACAATACTTTGATTACTATCTGATAATCTTTTAATCCTTGTTTTATCAGTGAAATTTGATGATTTAGGATCATCAAAAGCAAATTCACCATATTGATACATTTTACTAAAATCTTCAATTTCATCTACAAAATAACCATTAATAATATTAATATGACTATAAGCACTAACATCAGTATCTTTAGCAGTTGCTACAACGACAACTTCTCCTTTAGCCTTAGCAGTCAATATCCCATCTGGACTTATTGTTGCAAGTTCAGTTGGTTTTCCCTCAAGAGATAATACTTTCCAGCTTACTTCTTGGCTGGCAATACTTGGAAGTACTTCTGCTTTAAACTGTAATTCTTGTCCTTTAACAATAAATTCATTATGACTTTGAATATCGATTTGTGATGCTCCCTGGTAATCATAATATATTGATCCACCAGCATATTGAGGATCATATGTTTTATAACCTGACTTACTTGTGATCGTTACCCGTAAATATTGATATCCATCATCTTTTATTACCGCTTTATTTTTAATTGTATATGGATACCAGCCAGAACTTAATTTACTTCCTTGAATAAACTCACATTCAACTGGTGACCAGCTATCACCATTTTGAGAAACTTCTACTACAAAATTTCCAGATTTATCAAGATTATTATTTAATGAATATGCACTAAATTCAAAATCATAAATGTTATTTGCTTGATATGTAATAATTCCTGGTTTACCATTTGCATTACTATCACTTCTTTTAACTGTTTTATCACCATTAAAATTAGCTGAATTATCATCTTTTATAATATCTTGATAAGATAAAGCAACTCCATTTTCAAGATCATTTAACTCATCAACTAAAATACTAGAACTTGTTGCCTTAAATACTAATGTATCCTGTATTTCTGGTTTTCCTTTTAAATTACCAATCACTTTAAATTGACCAGCTTTTTTTACTGTTAAAAGTCCATTTTCATCAATTAATGCTTTATCACTAGCATTACCAAAATAATCAACAACTGACCATTCCATTTCACCTTTTGAAATAGATGGAATATAATTAGCTGCTAATTGATAAGACTTACCAACTTCTAATTGGTTAGCATTAGTAGTTTCATAAATTTCAACCTTTTCAACATCAGTTGTTTGACCAGTTGTAAAACTCATTGGATGACTTTCACCCTCATATCCTAAAGAAGTTAAGATCATACATGATTTTGCTGGTAAAGTGACATTAACACCATCCTTAAGATTAGCATTTTCAATTGTGTCATATTGTAACAATTGACCCTTTTCATTGACCGGTCTAGTTTTCCCATCAATTTCACCATCATAATAGAAATATTGATTAAGATCAACTTTACTAGCTGCATTAGGCATATTTACTTCTAATGTTTTTTGAGATGATGAATTATTAACAACTGCAATACTAATATCACCTTTATCATCTGCAACTGGAATAATTCCTGATGTAACTCTTAACTGATCAACATAACTGTCTGTAGTTTCAAGAATCTTTGTTCCAGATGGAAAATAACGGCATAACATTGACCAAGTATAATACCATGGTTTTAGATTCTCATCACTTGCTTTTACTGTATTAGCTCTTCCCGTAACATTATGCTCAGCATTTTGGGCTGCCATTTCTTCACCAAGTTCATTCCAAAATCCCCATATCTTGATATCATTATCAATTGAAGGATCTCCTGTTGGCGTATGGACAACATAATCTCTACCTTCTTCTGTTGTTGCAGCAGGTCCATATTGATCTTTGAAATTATTAACAATATCATTATGCTGAACATGCATACTATCTTCAAAGCCCCATACGCTACCAAATTTTAATCCCGCACGAATAGCTTGGACACCATAATCAAAAATATCCACTCCATAATCGTATTTTCTCGCATTCAATTGCGAATCTCCAGGACCAGTTCCTGAAATTCCCATTTCACCCAAAGCAAATCCTTCCTCAGCAACTTCAGGATCAAGACTTTCAGCCTGTTCTTTCCAAGTCTTTAATTTCTTTTCAATAAGTCCACTTTCTACCTCACTTTGTGGGGCATATCTATGCACTTCTGTTAATTCTATTTTATCTTTCATCTCATCACTTGTTGCTTGATTTATCCAAGCTTCTTGTGAATCATAAACATCCGGCCCTACAATTTTGATATTTTCAATTTTTTCTATACCAGAACTGTCCATTTCATTTCTTAAATTAGTAATTGCCTGCTTCCATTGATCATATACATATTCATTTGTGACATCACCATGATCTCGTTTATAATAATTTGGTTCATTAATCATGTTATAGTATTTAATACAAGTATAACCTTTATCAACAATCAAATGCTCTAAACAATCACCAATCATCCTTGCCCATGTAGGACTACTCCAATTTACCATTTTTCCATGATCATCGTAAGATAAATATCCTCTTTCACTAATACTTCTCCATTCACCTAACATGATTGGAATATCATTTTGTTGAGCAAAATCTAAAATTTTATAAACACGCTTCATCATAACAGACTCCCAATCATAAATCGGAGTTCCATCGTCTTCAAAGCCAATACAATAACTGTCCCCATCATGGAGCATGACCCGCATCACATTAGGGCTTAAAAAGCTAGCTTTTTCATAAAAAGATGACCATTGTTCATCAGTGTAATCAAATAAATCACTAGGATCCCATTGTACCCCAAATCCTTCAAAATCTTTAGTTAATACATTATCACTGTTAATATAAACTTTTGAATCCAGTTTAGGGGTATTATCAACGGCTTTTACTGGTCCAATTCCAGAACTAGCAACTACCGCTAATGATAATAATGAAGTCAAAAATCGCTTAAATTTCATAATATTCCTTTCTCCTTTATATTTTTCCCTCATAAATTAATTAAATTTTTCTCCTCCTTACTAATCTCTATTTATACTTTTAGTTTAATTGTCTAAACAACGATTGTAAACACTTACACAAATAGTTGCAATCTCCTTTCAAACTTTTATTATTTTATTGGGCAATTTATGAAATGATATTTCATAAACACGAAACAAGAAGTTTTGCAATATATAATTCTTCGCTTATCCAAAATATTAAAAATTGTGATTATTAAATTCAATTTTGATTAAAAAAGCATTTCATATTTATGAAAAAAAGCAATTTTTTGATTTATCTAACTAAATAATTAAACTTAATAATAAAAAAATGGTATACTAAAATTGGTGATAAAAATGAGTCTACTAAGAAAACTAGAAATGGCCGTTGACTTCTCAACTTCCGAAAAATTAATCGCAACATATATTTTAAAAAATGGACCCGATGTTTTAAATATGTCTACTTCTCAGTTAGCTAAAGCAACGTATACTTCGCCCGCTACAATAACTAGACTATGTCAAAAATTAGAGTATAAAGGATATAATGATTTTAAAATTGCATTATCAGCTCAGTTACAATATACGTTTGATAGAAATAGTGAAACAAATCCGAATTTTCCTTTTAAAAAAAGAGATACGATCCATACAATCAAACACAGCATTGCAACACTAGCTAAAGATTCAATCAACCTTACTGTAAATAATATTGACAATGATATCTTAGCAAAAATCATTATTATGCTCGATCAAACTAAAGTTATTGATATTTATGGTGTCTCAGGTCCACTTAGAATTGCCTCTGATTTTCAATATAAGATGTTTCGAATCGGAAAAAATGTTCAGATTGCACCAATGGTCAATGAACAACTATTTCAAGCTGCCCAATCAAATAAGGATCATTGTGCCATTTTAATTTCATATTCTGGTGAAACTAACGAAGTAATCGCTGCCGCAGAACTATTGAAACGCCGTAAGGTTCCGATGATTGCAATTACTTCATTTGGAGAAAGCCGCCTTTCAAAACTATGTGACTATGTTTTATTCTTAGATTCTCGAGAACGAATTTATTCAAAAGTTTCTACTTTTGGTTCAACGATTTCCATCCATATCATGCTTGATATTATCTATAGCTGCCTATTTGCTCGACACTATGATGAAAATCTAGAATTAAAACTTGAAACCGATCATATTATCGACCATCGACATATTAAACAAATAAAATAACCCAAGCTTACTTTTTTTCAATAAGCTTGGGTTTTATTTTATCCTCTTTTTTTCATTCCATAAACTAATGATAGTGCCAATAATCCTAACACAGCATATTCCGCATAATAAACTTCATCACCAGTTTTAACTGCTGTTTCAACCTTATTTTCTGGCTTATTTTCATCAGGTTCTTTTGTTTCTACTTTTTGTTCACCAACTATTGCAAAAGTACCTAACTGTTCAACCATAAAAGTAATTTCCTTACCATTAACAGTCATTGGAACCTCAACTACATTTCCATCCTTATCTAGCATCAGAACTTTGAATCCCTGCATCTTTGATGTAACATTCCATACAATCGTTAATTGATTATCGGTCAGTACATATTCTTTGTTATTTAACATCATTGCCAAATCATAACAGCTAATAATTGTTTGGTCATCAGTTAATTTGCTATTGAGCTTATCTAAAATAACTTGTTTATCTACTTTAACAATATTTAAAAATACATCTGGGTCCAGGTCCTTCAAACTAGTAAGATCAACTTGATACTCTGGACAACTGATTGATTTAATTCCTCTAACCTCAACATTGCGAGTATGGCTATGCGTAATATTTTTACTATCAGTTACTTCATATGTGACAAAATATTTACCATGATGGTTTAAATCAACATTATTACTTATGATCCGTACATTCTTTGTAATATCTGTATCATTTTCAAATACTTTAATATCTGCTAGTGGATCAAATTCTTGATAAACTTTTAAAACAACATCAGTAATATCAAATTCAATCATAACTGTTTCATCTTTTTTAGCAACAGTTACAATAATATTTGCGGTATCAGATACTACATTCGTAGCCTTATTCTTTACTGCTAAGACCAATGCTACTTGTTCATCCTGATTACTTGGTGTTACTTTACCATCTAAATCGATGATATTAGGGATACTTGAGCTTTTAATTGTAATTTCATAACCTTCAACAACCGGTAAAACGATTTGATTATTAATAATCGTTAACTCCTTAATACTATCTGCAATTTCCTTTGAACTGTCAATCACTTCTGTAACTTCAATCGTACAGTCTTGATAAATTTCTGGATTATCCTGAGAATAAACACGAACTGTTGTTTTACCAGCTTTAAGCCCAGTTACTAAACCATCTTTATCAACAGAAACAATTTCATTATCAGCAGCATCAAAAATAACTTTAAATGGGAATACTGCTTCTGGATAAACCTTAGCCCCAATTATTTGGCTATTTCCAACTGCTAATTTCAAATCTTGATTTGCTAATTCAATTTTATTAACAACAGAATTAAATGGTTTGTCTTGAATACGTACATCGCCAACTTGAATCTTCCAATGATCTGTTAATGTTCCTTCAATAGCAATCTTTAAATAATCATAATCCTTAGTAATTGCTTCTTGAGGAATAATATTTGCATAATGCCAATATGGATTGCTTAAAGCATTTATACCGTCTACTTTGATTTCTATACTTTCCCAAGTATTTCCATCTTTGGAAGCGTAAATTTTAATTTGTTCAAACAATTTATCATTACTATCTGCCACATATCCTCTAATTGAAAAATCCTTAATACCCGCTAACTTATAAATTACATTTCCTCCATCATTAGTTCGTGAAAATGTTGTATCATTAGCATCTGCCATTAAATCATACTTCATATTATTAAGCTGATATACTAATCCATTACCATCTTCAACAGAATCATGGAAAGCATATACATTGACAATGATACTTCCAATTATTTTTCCATCTCTATAAACATTAACTAAAGCACTACCTGAATTAACTGCCTTAAATGACATATCAGTAATTTTAACAATATTTTCATCACTGCTCTTTAACGTACAATTTTCAGGTAAATTTTCAAAGCCGCTTATTGAATAAATGCTCATTATATCATTTGTAGCAAGTTGAACATCTTTCATAATTTCTTTATATTCACTACTTTGAGCATCATCAGGTATTTCTAATTTGAGCGGTTCACTGAATTCACTTTGATTCGTTAACTCTACTTTTCCAACTTGAATATCTGTACTTGATACCTCGTTTCCTAACTCAATTTTTATATATTTATATTCGATTTCTGACTCTGGAGTTAATACTGCAAATTTCCATCCCTTAGTTAGTGAATACTTCTCTATTTCATTTATTTTTATTTCTGTCCATTCATTTTTATCATTCGAACCATAAACTTTAAAATTACTTCCAACTGCTCCTTTAACATAACTATGAATTCTAAAATTTTTAATTCCTTCAGCCCTTTGATATACCAAAGAAGCTTTATCTTTGCCGGCACGATTAATCCTTGTCACATCCCCAAAAATATCCTGATTCATATTAATTCGATTTTGAGCATTATTAGGATGTTTTTCATATGAGTTAAAGCCAATATTTTGATAATCAACCGTATTTTGTAATGACTGCATTGAGTCACTAAAATATCCGCTATCCTTACTATTGAACTTATTTTCACCCTCCATAGTAGTTAAAACCAGATTACCATCAGCTGGTAAAGTTAAAACAATTCCTTCCTGCAAATCAAGATTCTTTTTAAAATCAGAACGAACAGGATATCCGTTTTCATCTTGATTTAAATCATCTTTAAAATAAGCATAAACACTTAAATCCACTTTTTTAGTCGCCTCAGGAATTTTTACCAACACTTGCTGTTCTTTACCTGAATGATTTACTACGGATATTGTTAAATCATCTCCATTGATGGCAGCCGTTGAATACACTTGCTGTTCAGTTGGACTAGTGTAAATTATTTGTGACCCTTTAGGCATAAATTTACTTGCTAATGCCCAAGGTACATACCATGGTCGTATATCCTCCGATACTCCCTGATATTCACCTAGTGAATTCCATAGTCCCCAGACTTTCATCAATGATTTTTGATCTACTGAATAATCATAAGTCATTGGACCATTAATATGCACAGAATCATCTAGTGACCAGGCTGTTAATCCAGACATTCCCGCCCTTGTTCCTTGTACAAGAATATTAGCCATCCATAATCCATATTCAAAGCTGTCTATATTTGTTACTTGATCAACATTATTCAAATAATCGCGCATTCCGACTTCACCCATATAGACCTTTTTATCAGGATTATCCTGACCAGCGGCATTATTAACTAACATTCGCATTTCATTTTCAAAAACTCCATTTTTTAAATTAACTTCATTTACATACCAATGGAATTCATACTGTTCGAAAACATCATGAAGATCAGCAATACTTTGGTTATACCATAAATCTAACCAGTAACTTAGGTCCGGTGTCAACGAAATTGTCTTTTCTAAACCTCTTTGCTTTAACTGATCATAAAGATTTAAATTTGCTTGTTTCCATTTATCATACTGATATGATCCAGGATTTATATTTACCTCATTACCTAAATCATATTGTTCAATACAAGTATAATTTTTATCCTTTACCATATGTTCAATAAAATCCGCTGCAATTTGAGCATAACGGGGATCATCTAAAGTTAAATTATATTGTTTTAAATTTTCACCTGGCACATAATACCATTCTGCTGCTTCAGGATATTGCCATTCACCTGTCATTACAGTAATATTATTCTTTTTAAAGAAATCAAACAATTGATATAAACGTTTCATCCTTTTGATATTCGGTTCAATGTTATTTCCTAATGGGTCAATTGGATAACCATCACGAGAATAATATTTTGGACTACCATCTTCGTTCAAACAATCCCAAACATAAATAGGATTATTATGATCATCAAATCCTGTACAATACCAATAAGCTGCTAACATACATCTGACAAAGCCTAACTCCATATATTGAATTCTTTGAAAATAACGTTCCCAACGAGCATCATCCATATCAAACCATTCAATCATCTCAAGTTCCATGGCTCCACCCATATAATCTTTTACAATAATATTATCAGGATCAACAGTAATAAGATTATCTGTTTCTTCACCATTTCCTTGTTTAATATAACGGCTATCACCTGTATCATCAGCTGGTTTAGTATACTTAGGTGAAATATCCAAATTTTCACCAGTTCCAATCTTTATTTCATACCTAAATACTTCAAGCTCCCCGGGTACTATCCCTTTCAAATAAGCAGTTCCATTACTAACACCAATAATCTGATTATTTTCATATTTTACGACTTTAGGATTACTACTTTCAATCTTTACATCATAAATTGTTGGATTAATTAATTTTATTGTTTTATTTTCTGATATTTTTAATGTAGAAGTCTTGCTATCATCAAATCCTTCTAACTTAATTGTTTTTAAATCAGTATTTGTATTAGTAATTAATCCAGCTTTACTATCAGTCAACTCTACTTTACCAATTTGAACAGCTTTAAGAAAATTAACTTCATCACTGCCTTTTACTGTTTTTGTTTGATCAGCATTTTCATTATTCTTTATTTCTATTTTTAAATATTTGTTCTTCCCATCTAAAATATTCTTAGGCATAAGATCAAATGTACCCCAAAAAGCTGAATCACTAGTTTTAGCGCTGGTAATAGTATAGTCTACTGCTTCCCAGCTGCTTAAGTCATTAGACTGATAAATATTTACGAGATAACGCAGATTTCTTAAATAACTATGCATTCTAACTTTAAAATCTGTTAGATTATCTAATTGATAAACCAAATATTGCGCACTATCTTCTGTCCTAATCAAGCGACTTGAATCACCAAAAAAATTATTTGGCTCATCAATGACTGTTTGCCACCCGTCACTATGATTTAAGACTTTAGAAAAATCATCTAGTTCGTCTACTTGATTTGTTTCCCGAACTGACGGTGCAGTATTGGCCCATAGGGGCATTACGTTAGACTGCAGCAATGATGCACTCAACAATAAAGCTATCGCATGTTTATGCATTCCCTTCATATTACCTTTCCTCCATATCCTTTTTATTTGCTCTCCATAATCTTATTTTTAATCAATCAATCAATAATGTAAACCCTTACATAAACAATTGGAATAGCTTTTCAAAATATAATATTTTTAATTCACTTAAAATGAAATAGCATTTCATAAAAATGAAAGCAAACCAAATTTGGTTTGCTTATCACTACTATCCTTTTTTCTTCATGCCATAGATAAATGCCGTAGCAAGTAATCCAGAAATCATAAATCCAGCAGCCTTTAAATCATCACCAGTCTTGATTGCTACCTCATTTTTGTTTTCATTATCTTGTTTAGAATCGTTTTGATCAACTAATTCCTTTTTAGCATCTTCAATATCAATAGTTGAGAGCATCACCACACCACCAGATGGTAAAGAAACTTCATATCCTTCTTCAAGATTGACATTTTCAAGTACCTTACTAGCGACCGGATAACCATTACTATCGACCTTACAATCATTATCAAAATAGTCATATTTGAATAATTTTAAGTTATTAGCATTAAGATTTTTAACATCAATGGTTACTTCTTTGGGACTGTTTGAATCGTTGACAATCATATATGTCATTTGACCATCTTTTTCCATCCCAACTGTTCGAAGACCATTTAATTCTTTATTTGCTGTTGAACCAATGATCTTGCTATTACGTGGGAATAGATTTGCCATTAATGACCAAGTATAAAAGAATGGTCGTATCTCTTCTTCTTCTGGTTGATTAAAAACTCGTCCAGCAACAGAATTCCAAAATCCCCACTGTTTTAAAGAACGAATATCTGTAATGGGAAATCCATTTTGCTGATCATGCATAGCATCATCTAAATCCCAAATTGCTAAACCAGAAAAACCACCACGCATAACTTGACTTGCGGCATCAGCCATAATAACTCCATAACTAAATTCTTTAGTATATGGTTGTGAATCCCCATCACTTTTGCCAGTAACCATTCCGATTTCAGTCATATAAAAGTCTTTTCCCGTCACACAACTGCGTTGTTCCGCTACCATTTCTTCAATAGTACCATTTGTAATTTCATCAATTGTTGGATACATATGAGTATCATATAGCCCTATTTTAGCATCTAAATCTTGATTTGAATTAATCTCTTTTAACCAAGTATTATCACTATCCCATACAGTATCAGGTCCCGTAATTTTTATTTTTTCATTTAATCCATATTTATCTAATTCAGTATGAAGATAATTAATTCCTGTTTGCCATTTATCAAAATCACCGCAATATGACCAATCACTATTAGCTTCATTTACATAGTTAAAATATTTAATACATGTATAACCTTTTTGGTTAATTAAATAATCTAAAAATCCGCCAATAATGCTTGCCCAGCGTGGATCATCAACAGTAATTCCTTCGAATTCACCACCAAAACGACCTGGTGTCTCCCATTCACCTAAAACTACTTCAATATCTCTACTTTCTAAATAATCTAATTCTCTAATCAATGCCTGATTTGCCAAACTATCAAAATCATAAATAGGATTTCCCTCATCATCAAAACCTTCGCAATATGTATTAGCGTAGATCATGCATCTAACAAAAGCTGGATTTAAGAAATCTACCCGCTTAGTCACTGTTTGCCACTCTTCATCAGTTAAAGGGTGAACAACATAAGGATCCCATTGAACACCTAAACCTTTAAAATTATTAACTAAAACATCATTTCCATCAAAAGTCACATTAGTCGTTTGTAATTCACCAGTTCCTGCACCAGAACCAATTTTCTCTATCTTGATATTATCAAAATATAAAGTTTCTCCAGCCAAGCTGTCACAATGTTCATTGGGACCTAAATTAAACTGGATCTTAGCATTTTTTTGAGTCCCTAATAAATTATCAGCATTAATCTCAAACTCAAAATTATATGTTTGAACATCTTTTGTGAAATCAACCATTGTTTCTGGGTAATATTTTGTTGCGTAATCACCAGTATCCTCAACATCAAAGTAAATAGTCCCAGCTTTACTGCCTTTTAAATCATAAGATAAACGATAGATTCCATTATCTAAAAGAATATCTCCTTGAAACAATTGACAATCCCAATAGTTACTGCCATTTGAGTTTGGAAAAGTTACTTCTAATTGTTGATTTACTGCATTGATCTTCAAATTTGAACCATTACTGTTATACGTATTCCAGCCATTTGTTGTATTTGTCTCAAAATCACCATTTACAACATATTCATCACCTAAATCATTAACTTCCTCTATACGAACATTTCTAATATTAATAGTCTCATCCTTGAAATTACTAATTCCATCTCCTTCATTTAATAAAAATACAATTGAAACATCATCATTATCTTTTTTTATAAAATTAAAACTGTACTCTTTACTCGTAGTAGTTAAATCAAAATTCTGTTTATCTAAATATTTGACATTATAATCTGCTGATTTTTCAATATCAATACCAATTGTTCCAGCTTTTGAAGCTTTAGCATCAAAAACTATTTTATAAATCTTATTTCCACTTAATACTAAATTCTCCTTTTTTAAAGATAAAGCCCACCAATAGTTTTCTTGATTAATACTAGTAACTTTAACCTTAAGATCATTTGGCTCACCTGACAATTTACCGTTCGCTCCATCTCCTTCATTTAAATACCAATCACCTGCTTTTTGGATTTCAATATCGCCAATTTCAATAATTGTAACATTAGAAAGCTTGATTATTTGATTACTAAAATCACTGATTCCATCGCCTTTAGCAAGATGATAAACTAAAGTGACAGCATCATCGTCTTTCTTTTCAAAATCAAATGTATATGTTTTCTTTTGATTACTAACCGCTATCATTTGACGATCTAAGTATTTTTTATTATAATCGCTTGTGCTTTCAATATCCAAACTAATATCTCCACTCATTGATGCCTCTACGTCAAATGATAACTGATATTTTTTATTTGCTGATAAGGCAATATTATCCTGCTTGAGTGTTAAGGACCACCAATAGTCATCACTATTGACCTTTTCAATCTGTACCTTTAAAGAATGATTATCACTCGACATCATTGCTAACGAACCATCACTTTGATTCATACTCCAATAATTAGTTCCTTGACTAAAATCACCATTTGATACCAAATTAGTTGCTTTTGCATAAGTCCCAACGATCAAAGTACTCAACAAAACCAACATACTTAATACCACTATACTAACCTGTTTAACTCTATGTACCATTGCTCTTCCCTCCATTTATTTCTATATTCAAATTTTAACAAGAAATAAACTTAAAACAATCTTCCAAAGTCATTTAGGTACTGCGTTTCAGCATTTCATATCTATGAAACGTATTTCTTGAAATGACTTTTCAGTACAAAAAAAGGATATGTTTCCATATCCTTAAAATTATTTTACATAGTGAGTATTTTCTAACATGACACCACAACCATTTGCTACACAGTTTAAAGCGTCATCAGCTACAAATACTGGTACCCCAAGCTCATTTTCTAATAAATGATCTAATCCTGTTAATAAAGCGCCTCCACCTGTTAAGAAGATACCACGTGACATAATATCAGCAGCTAATTCTGGAGGTGTTTGTTCTAAGACATGCTTAGTTTCTCTAACGATTGTTTGGCAAGTTTCACGTAATGCTAATTCTGTTTCATCAGCTGTAAGAGTGATTGTATGAGGTAATCCTGTAACTAAGTCACGTCCTCTAACTTCAAATGTTTCTTCGCTGATTCCTTTGATTGCAATTCCAATTTCCATTTTGATTTGTTCAGCAGTGCGATCACCAATCAATAACTTATATTTATCTTTAACAAATTTAATAATATCTTCATCCATTACATCACCAGCAACTTTTAAAGAACTGCTAGTAACAATATCACCTAATGATAATACTGCGATGTCAGTAGTTCCCCCACCGATATCGATTACCATATTTCCTGTTGGTTTAGAGATTTCAAGCCCTGCTCCAACTGCAGCTACTTTTGGTTCTTCTTCAATAAAAACACGTTTAGCCCCGCATCTTTCAGCCACATCTTTGATTGCACTTTTTTCAATTGATGTAATATTTGATGGACAACAAATTAAGATCGTTGGTCTTGAAAAAATCCCTTTCAAGTTTAATTTATTAATAAAATGAGTAATTAAGATTTCAGTAATTCTAAAATCAGCAATAACTCCATCTTTTAATGGACGGATTGCTTTTACTCTTCCTGGTGTTTTTCCTAACATATCTTTAGCTTCTTGACCCACAGCTAAAGGTTTTTTTGTTTCATCATCTATCGCTACTACAGAAGGTTCATTTACAACAATACCTTCACCTTTGA